>ERZ779842.2-NODE-2-length-265682-cov-20.123865_pt1 | contig 265682 bp, 256 predicted proteins | sample MGYA00511095_ERZ779842 | MGnify/ENA primary metagenome ERZ779842 (study PRJEB29588, sample SAMEA2154036) | human gut metagenome | biome: human gut; feature: human-associated habitat; material: faeces | place: Denmark | collected 2008/2010 ... | reverse complement strand
GAATTGTAATTGATGGTGAAGGTTCAAAGGTTATTTGCAAAGACTAATTTGAAAATTCCAGTTTGTGAAGCAGTAAAAAATAATGCAGAGAGGTATAACAAATATACATCTCTGCATTTTATTTTGTCTACACACTTATAATTTCAAAATGCTTGAACATCTTCAAAATCAATATTAACAATGATGCTGAAGATGTTCTTGAAAACACTACTATTTAGACCTTGGACAACGTCCAAGGTCTGTTGAGTGGAGCAGACGCATTAAAAGGCGAACTCCGTTCGCAGGCGTCTGCGTGTTCACAAGGATTCCTCCCACCTTCGGCAGGTCCCTCCTTATGAAAATTAGTGGAGTAGACGAGAGTCGAACTCGTGTCCAGAAATCCATTCCCCGTTCTTCTACTATTATAGTCAGTTCTTTGACATTCCCTCCACCGTCCGGGAACTAACACCCTGACAGCTTTAGTAGCTTCATGCTACGCCCATACACGCAAAGCTTAATGTATGTCGTTTCCTGCAGGTTTGATGCCTTAGTCTGCTATGCAGGTCTAACAGGTAAGACAACTGCCATTAGGCAGCGTAAGCTAAATTATCTTCAGCGTTTATATTTAAGTTTGCCATTTAACGCATTGCATACGAATAGCTTCACCGGCTGCAAGATCCCTGTCGAAACCTTTACTACCCCGAATAGAGTTCTATCATAATTCATTTTGATTGAATTGTCAAGAGGGGAATAGAGGATTTTTAGGGGAATAATTGACAAACTACAACATATGTATTTCAAATTTTTTAACAATTTGCCAGAAAGCCGGTTGATTATATTTTCTTCCTGTGATATGATAGAGAGTATTAGATTTTGTCCGGACAGGACAGATAGGAGTGAATTTTATGCCAATTAAAGTACAGGGCGATCTTCCGGCAAAAGCCGTTATAGAAAGTGAAAATATATTTATCATGGATGAAAACCGCGCAATTATGCAGGATATCCGTCCTTTAAAAATAGCTGTTTTAAATCTGATGCCTATTAAACATGACACAGAGATTCAGCTGTTAAGAGCTTTATCAAATACACCGTTGCAGGTTGATATTACTTTTGTGTGCGTAGAAAGCCATATATCCAAAAATACACCTGCCAGCCATTTAAATCAGTTTTATTCAAAATTTTCAGAAATTAAAAACCAGAAATTTGATGGACTGATTATTACAGGTGCGCCAGTGGAACAAATGCCTTTTGAAGAGGTTAACTACTGGGATGAGTTGAAGGAAATCATGGACTGGTCGGACAAAAACGTGACCTCTACGTTTCATTCCTGCTGGGGTGCATTTGCCGGACTTTATTACCGCTATGGAATTGATAAAATACCTTTGGATAAAAAAATGTTTGGAATTTTTGAACATCGTGTATTACATAGAAAAGTTCCTTTAATGCGTGGATTTGATGATGTATTTCTTGCTCCACACTCCAGACATGTCGGAATTTCAAAGGAAGCTGTTGAAGCTGTTCCTGAACTTACGATTCTTGCAGAATCGGATATTGCAGGCCCGTTTGTGATTCTTGGAAAAGATGGAAAGCATATTTTTGTAACCGGTCATCCGGAATACGACCGCAATACCCTTGATGCAGAATATAAAAGAGATTTATCAAAAGGTATGGATATTGAACTGCCATATCATTATTATCCGGATAATAATCCGGATAATACGCCGCTGCTTACATGGCGGGCACATGCAAATGAACTTTATACCAACTGGCTTAATTATTACGTTTATCAGGTAACCCCATATGAATTGTAGGAAAATAGCTGTATTCCGCTGTTTTAGCGGTTTATAGAGGCTTTTCAATCTTCATATAACCTTTTATAATTCTACATAATTCTACGGAAAAGTGGTATAAACAGTGTTGTAGTAAACGTCTCCTAGTACAGTAATTGGTTTAGAAATTACCTCAGCTTTTCCTGGAAATCTATTTCATTTACTTTGGACTCTGGTAGATAGTTATGTAGTGAAAATATATCGGGGATATAATATTTTGGATATCAGCAGATAAGGAGAGATATCTACAATATATCAGCAGAAGTAATCTTATAGATATCGGCAGATAAAAAGAGATATCTACAATATAGCAACAAAAGTAACATTACAGATATCAGCAGTCAAGAGATATCTGTAATATTACATTAGAGATATCCGCCTATAGAAAGATATCTCTAATATAATACTAAACATAGCATTTCTGATATCTGTGAAAGTGACGAAGGCCATAATTGACCTTCTTTTTTAATTGCTGAAAAATAGTGGCCGTCCCCCGATGTACGGGGGCAAGATACGCATTTTGTCCGACAAAATGCATCTTGTTAAGGGGCCACCCTCCTAATACCCCCGGTGCAATGGCAGAATTGCACTGTACAGATATACAAATGTTTGGCAAATAATACATTGTTTGATGATGTTTTCCGTAAATTACTGGAAAAATGCACAAAACTGATTGTACTGGTGATTAATGAAGTCTTTGGGACGGATTATGCTATGGAGGAGAAAGTGGAGCTGTTGTCCAACGAACACTTTTACCTGGAGGGCGAAAAGCAAGTTGACCGCAGGATAACGGATTCCTGTATCCGGATCCGGAACAATATGTATCATATCGAATGTCAGAGTAGTGAAGATGCAGAGATGAAAGAGATAGACAGTCTGCATCTGCATAATCTGGTCAACCTGATGGTAAGGCTGGTCAGATATGTCTTTAGATTTGCCGGAAGAACGATATCTGGAATACCGGGATAAAATCGAGGAACGAGGAAATGTACCGATGGAAGGATATCCGGAGAGAGGCAGGAGTCGGTAGAGCAGTTAAAAGAAAAACAGAAGCCGGTAAAAAATGTCGTATTTACATGACAATTCACAAACACCTGAAAAGGAGAGAAAAAGATGGGTATTTATATTTATATGAGAATTTCAAAAGCAGTACAGAAAAAAGAATGGCAAAAGGTGTATAAAGAAACATTGCAACTGGTTCAGGCATTTCCGTTTGCAGATGAGAGAGAGGTAAAGTGTCGTGGGATCAATACGAACTGTCTGGTACCAACAAGAGAACGGGAGGACAGATACGGTTGGCATAATGAAAAAATAAGAGTAGGATGGTCCACAGTTGGGGATTATGAGACAATGCATACTGCGGAAGAATATTTTTTATCAGGAGATATCGTAGAAGAAAAAGATTATGAAGCGGATGCTGGGGATGCATTACTTGGATTGCTGCCGGGATATTTAGGTTATGATAAAGAGGATTCCAGGTTTGGACGTAACTATAAAATATGGGGAAATAAAACACAAGGAGAGCCATATCATATCTATCTTCTTGCAATTGCATGTTTGATAGAATCCCGTCTTGGTAATAAGGCATTTGTATATGGCGATATAACAAGAGCACAATGTGAAAAAGCAGTAAAGCTTGCAAATCGGTATCTTGCCGAACCAATTCAGATGCCTGCCCGGTGTGATATGGATTGCTTTTGGAAAAGGGTGTCTGAGCTGCCTTTTTCGGAAGAAGAGCATTTGGAGATATTTGAATGTTTCTATCTTGGAACAAAGAATCGTGAATTTGGTCAATATATCAGAAAAATGTGTTCTGAGAAGATATTAGATGCGTATTGGAAGAAAAAGTTTCAAAATATTGTAGTTGGTACATTGGGATTTGCTGAAGAGTTAAAAAATTACCTGTTATGGGGATTTTCTCTGGAAAAATTGTGCGGATTTGTAAATTATAATGACAAAGATAATATACCACAGTATGATACATTTGTGAAAGAAATCATGGATACAAAGATTTATCTAAAAGAAAAAAATTGTGAGGATGTTTTGGAAATTGACCAGGATGAAGAACAGCCATATTCTATTTATACTGTGTTTGCCCAGTTTGCTTTTGCAGGAGCAAAAAATACAAAAGTTGACAGATATATCCCGATTGAAGAAATTCGTACAGTATTAAAGAAAGGGATGGATGGAAAATGCGATGTAGACATGATTATAGATAAATATCTGGAAAAAGAAGAAGAATTGCAGGCTCTTGAAAATTCTAAGAATGAGATAAGCGATCAACAAATAGAAGAATATTGCAAGAAGAATGCTTCCGAGTTATTGAATCAGGCGATGGAGATTCATAGGGAAATTTTTAGGAATGAACGAGAGAAATATGAAATAGTGAACTATGAAGATTGTATATCTTATAAACATGGAGATACTGTTGAACCACGGCTGCTTGAGTCATTACAAGATTATTTCAAATTTTATAATAATCTGATCACAGAAGAATATTATGAAGAGTTAGTGAAAAAGTCAGCAGTAGAACGGTGTGAATGGTTGGTACAACAAAATAAATCGCTTCTTATTAGAGATAAGGATTGGGATAAAATTTTTGGGGATATCGAAGAAAATGAGGAGGTGTTTGCAAGATATTATCCAATGGTGCGGGTAAGAGTAAATAGCAGAGATGTGCAATATTTGGTATGTGCAATTGTATTGAATGATGAACTGTACAGTTTTTTACAAGGAAATAGCAGATAAATCAAATAAGATTAATGCTGAAGAACATAAATCTCATTACAAGGAAAGAATAGCAGCATATCATCACAAAAAAGCCGGGATAAAATCGAGGAGCGTGGAAACGTACCGATGCCGTCTTATCCAGGAAGAAACCGATAAAGCGGTTAAAAGAAAAAAGAATAAGCATGATGGGAAGAGTCTGCAGGCTAAAAAAAGGCCTGCAGGCTTTTTTTACTTTATAGGAAAGTTCGATTTTAGATGCACACTCTAAAAAAATAGCCCGCTAAAAAGCGGGCATGGAAATGAGACGACACTGCTTAGAAGATATAAAAGCCTTCTACACCAGCCTCATCGTCAAATAAGTCGTCTTCATTTAAGAAATAATCCATGTCAAGAAGGTCATCCTCGCTCATATTGCGAATGTCCTCAGATGTCATTCCTTCCGGTGGATTATCCAGATATTTTTTGCGTAATTCCTCGATATTGGTGTTCAATGCGATCCTTCCTTTCTATGGGAAGATTATACCACAAAAAATCATGCAGAGGAATACTTTCCGGGAGATTTGGACATGGCTCTCTCATAGAGTTCTTCGAGGGATACGCGTTTGTGGTTGTAATAGAGTTCAAGTAACTCCATTTTATGCCCGCATGCAGGACATTCCAAAGGGTCATAACCAAAAGAAGTAAGAATTGCAGTTCTCCATTGATTGAAACTACGATAAATGCGGTGTTTCTGTTTTGGAATTGCATGGGAAAGTTAAGATTGCCGCAATGAGGACAGCCATACATGGCACCCCCAAAAGAAGGGTCGCCACAGGAAAGCATCTTATCGATGTTCGCCATCTCGGATTTTCTGGGATGGAGAGTATATTTAATTTCTTCATAATAGTCGGTAAAAATTCTTTGTAAAATATTCATAAGACTATTATGCAACAAAAGAAAGAAAAAAGAAATCCCTAATCCCCTCAAGATTGAGGGGCAGGGGAGTTGAACAGGCGGAGCCTGTTTTTTATATAATCCAGATAAATCATTTCTTCACATCGTGTTCTGACATTTTCTGGCAAATTATCAAAAGAAAAATGAAAATCAGACAGGATGTGCCAAGACATATGCCAAGAGACAGGAGGCAGGCATGAAAAACAGGATAAAATACAGCTTTCAGCAGAAAAGATGGAAGGATACTACATAGCATTATGAAAAAAGGAAGGATAAAACACTGCCGGATCTGATATCTGAAGCGGGTATATTTTTTTACAAGCCACAAGAGAAGTGCGGCATTGCAGATCTGGCTGAACAGAATCCCCCAGAGATATCCGCGGATACCAAAAAAGGGGACAAAGACATAGAGAAATGCGATACGGGAGAGGGATGCAGTAAGATTTACGGCAAAAGTAATTTTAGTCAGTCCAAGCCCGTTTAAAATACTGTTTAAGGTTGCACCGAGATACATGAATGGACAGAGCCATGAAAGGATGGAAATAAAAGTTCCGGCATCTTCATCGTGGAACAGCACATAACCTATATCGTAACCATAGAAATAGAAAAGGGCTGCGAAGAAAATCCCGATGGAAAAGCAGTATTTGACCACAACGGTAGTAGTATGTGCAATCTTTATATAATTTCCACTGGCCTGGGCTTCGGAAACTGAGGGAAGAATCATGGAAGAGATGGCAGCAGTTATTGTGGAAGGAAAAAAGATAAATGGCATAGCCATTCCAGTTAATATTCCATATATGCGTATCGATTCTGAATGGCTGAGGCCATATTTTTTCAGGCAGAAAAGGATGAAAACGGCTTCCAGACTAAGAAGAACGGATGTAATAACCCGGCTGAATGCGATCGGTGAAGAAAGAGAAAGAATTTCTTTTTTGTAGTTTTCCGGTACAGCATGCTTCTGTTCCTGAAAAAGGTCGGCAGAAAAATTCTTTCTATATTTATAAATGTCGGAAATCAGGGCGATGATGCAGATAAGTGATGAGGAAAATTCACCGAAAAACAGACCTGCCATGGCGGCATCCGGCGATAAAAGTTTCCTGCCAGTCATCAGGGACAGAAAAAATACAATACCGACACGGCTGAGCTGTTCGCCAAGCTGGGCAGCGGCAGGTATGACGGTGCGGCTCTTTCCAAGGAAATATCCTATGATACAGCCGTGAATAGAACAAAACGGGATGGCAAAAGCCGAAAGCTTGAGAAGGTGTCCGCAGCGGGCATCACTGATTATGCAGGATGCGATAAAATCGCTTGAAACATAGAGCAGTATGGAGATAAAAACAGACAGAAAAAAGGAGAGATACAAGCCTGCTTTCAGGATTCCAAAAGTTTTTTGCGGATCTGTCCGGGCAGCTTCCGCGGTAAACTTTGATATTGCCATTTGAATTCCGGTTACGGCAAAGGAAATGCACAGTCCGTACATGGGAAAAATCATCTGATACAGACCAATTCCTTCTGCACCGATTGTATTTGAAAGGAATATTCTATAATAGAAACCAATCAGCCGGGTCAGGATTCCGGCAGCTGATAATATGAATGTTCCCTTAATAATCGTATTTTTCATCAGGCAACCTCATTGACTTTTTTCTATTATATTCAGGTTTTATTATAAATAGTATTTTGTTGAAAGATTATCATAGTTAATTGCGAAACTCATAATTTATCTTTATTGTATATGCAAATCAAACAATTACTAAGAAGGTACCATAGCCGAATGTAGCGAGAGCATGCCTTCGTGTAATGTTTCATTTGCATATGCATTTACAAAAATTTAAGTGTTTCGCAATTACCTAAAGATTATCATCAGAAAAGGAGAAAATTATGAATCGAAGGAAGATAATATATATGGATAATGCAGCGACTACTAAGATGAGCAGGGACACTCTGGCTGCAATGGAGCCATATTTTGCAAAAGAATATGCGAATCCATCGAGTGCCTATGAGTTTGGCATGACGGCAGAAAAATCAATGGAGCATGCAAGAAGAGAAATTGCATCTGTGTTGAATTGTCTGCCGGAAGAAATCTATTTTACCAGCGGCGGAACGGAAAGTGATAACTGGGCAATAATGGGGGCAGCATTTGCGGGATTCCAGAAAGGAAATCATATCATTACAACAAAAATAGAACATCCGGCAGTAAAAAACACCTGCCGCTATCTGGAGCATTTCGGATTTGATATTACCTGGATGGATGTTGACCGAAACGGATTTGTAAAGCCGGAGGAAATAGAAAAGGCAGTCAGAAAGGATACGATTCTCATATCTGTAATGACCGCAAATAATGAAATCGGAACGATACAGCCGGTTTATGAGATTGGAAAGATTGCAAAGCATCATAAAGTCATATTTCATACGGATGCGGTTCAGGCATTCTGCCATATTCCGATTGATGTGGAGCAGATACAGGCGGATCTGTTAAGTGGAAGCTCCCATAAATTTGGCGGTCCGAAAGGAATGGGATTTTTATATATTCGCAAGGGAACAGAGATAAATTCTTATATGCATGGCGGGCATCAGGAAAGGGGGATGCGTGCCGGTACGGGAAATGTTCCGGGAGCGGTTGGAATGGGGAAAGCAGCCGCTGCTGCATGGAAGAATATGGATAACATTATACGGTATGAGACAATGCTTCGTAATTATATGATAAAAAGAATTCTGGCGGAAATTCCCCGGTGCAGGCTGAATGGTGATGGGCAGCAAAGACTTCCGGGTAATATCAATATGGCTTTTGAAGGAGTGGATGGGGGAACTCTTGCCGGAATGCTGGATATGAAAGGAATCTGTATCTCCACGGGGTCTGCCTGTTCATCCGGAAGCAGTAAGGCATCGGAAGTTCTGACAGCAATTGGTCTGTCCGAGGATATGGTACACAGTTCAGTCCGGATTACAATATCGATATTAAATACCAGGGAAGAAGCTGATTATGTCATAGAAACATTAAAAACCGCGATAAGTGAATTAAGGAAGAAGAGACTCTGATTTTATATGAAACCGGAAATCAGAAATATTCTTATTGAATTTTAGAATAAATTTTGTTATGATATAAAAGTATGCATAAAGTGAAAGGGGCAGACAAATGAAGAGAATAAAGGAATATTATGTAACAATCATATTGATTGCCGCAGTTATTATTATTAATATAGCTGCATTTGCGTTATATATCTCCAATATTAACCGCGATATACAAAAGCAGACAGAAGAACATCTTGTTGATATTATGGAAGAAGCATCTACCAGTGTGGAATTAAAAGTAGAAGAAACGATTCATGAACTTGAGATGACGGCATATTACATTAGTATGTCGGATAATTATCTTGAGGAAACTACTTACGCAAACATTGTAAAGATGACCCGGAAAGCAGGATTTGAGAAATTCGACATTATCAGTGCAGATGGAACCGGGCTGGAGGAAAACGGAAGTAAGGATTACTCGGAAAAGAAATTTTTCTCAAAAGTAATGAATGGAAGTGTATCCATACTGGATATCAGTGATTCGGAAGGAAACACAAAAGGAGTCCGTTTCTCTGTTCCGATTCGCAATGAAGCGGATGAGATAGAGGGAGTATATCTTGTAGAATGTGACCTGGATTCTTTTACAGAACTTTTGAATCTGGATTCTGTCAACAGCAAGGGAAAAGCTTTTATTATTAAAAGTGACGGAACTGTCCTGTCCAGAAAAACAGACAGCAGTATCCGTAATGTAAGTGATATTCTTGACAATGAAACAAATGTAAAGACTCTGAAGAATTATATGAAGTCAAAAAAGGCGGGTGTTGTCGGATTTGCGAATGGAAAGGATTCCAAAAGATATATCTGTTATTCTAAAACTAATTTTAACAGCTGGGAAATCATTATGGTAGTATCATCCAGCGGTGTTGAGGCGAATATCAGTGATGTGACGGATAATTTTGTATTCCTTGGTGTGATTATCGGTGTAATGCTGATTGTGCTGATTGCATATTTTATTTATACACTTGTTTCCGTAAAATCAAAAAGTGCAATTAATCTTCAGAGATATTATATGGTGTCAAAATATACGGAAGATATTATATTTGATTACAGTTGTGTGAAGGATACTTTATACAGTAATGAAAATTGGAAAAAATTATTTGGATATGAATTGCCAAAAGAATCCGTAAAAGAGAAGATGGAAGAATATGTGGCAGAACAGGACAGGGCATTTTACCGTGAAAAGATTGCGGAGGCAAAGAAATCGAAGGACGGACTGGTTCAATTCAAATGTAGTATTCTGGATCAGGATAAGAATGCAGTACCATGTATCTGTAAAATATTTGCAGTGAAAGATAATATGGGAAAAGTAATAAAAATAGTCGGAGTAATAGAAAAAGCACTGTAAAAGTAAGGAGTAAACAAATGAGAAAGAGAAGAATTGCAGCATTCGTAATGTGTGCTGTTATGCAGATGTGTCCTGTGATTACAATGGCAGATGACGTAGCGCAGACGCAGGAAACAATGTCTGCAGAAGGAACATCCGCCAAAAGTGTAAAAACAGGACTGGTTCCACAGACACTTCAAACACCGCCGGATATTATTGCCGATGCTGCGATTGTAGTGGATATGGCGACAGGATACACCCTGTATGAGAAGAACATCCAGATACAGGAATATCCGGCCAGTATTACCAAAATCATGACTGCAACCCTGGTGCTGGAAAATCTTAACATGGATGATGTGGTGACATTTTCACATGATGCCGTATATACCATTGAACCGGGAAGCAGTTCAGCCTATGCAGAAGAAGGGGAACAGCTTACAGTGGAACAGTGTCTGTATGGTCTGATGCTGATTTCCGGAAACGATCTTGCGAATGCACTGGGAGAAAAGGTTTCAGGTTCCATGGATGCATTTGCACAGAAAATGACGGAAAAGGCAGCAGAACTTGGCTGTATCGGTACCCAGTTTAAGAATGCACATGGTCTTCATGATGAGGGACATTACACCACGGCCTATGATATGGCAATTATTGCTATGAATGCATGGAAAAGCTCGGAGACATTTCGGAAAGTGTGTTCTACAGTCAGATACGATGTTCCGCCTACCAATATGTGTAATGAAACCAGATACTGGCTGAATAATAACCGTATGATCCGTCAGGGAGAGGAATATTATTATGCCGACTGTATTGGAGGAAAAACAGGGTTTACAAATGAGGCCGGCGGTACGCTTGTAACATTTGCAAATCTGAATGGAAGGCAGGTTGTCTGTGTGGTATTAAAGAGTACGAATTCAGCCAGTGCATATTCCGATACGATCAAACTGTATGATTATATCAAAGCGAATGCAGTGCAGACCGATTATGATGTACTGGATGCAAAAGCGGCAGAAGAAGCTTCTATAGCAGCGGCACAGGCTGAAAGCATAAGCAATGCACAGACAACAACAGCGGTACAGAAGGAGTCCACTGTTGTACAGGAGAAAGAAAAGAAAAATGCCAAAGGATTTTCTGTGGCAGGAAAAGTTCTTCTTGCAGCAGCCATTATCATTGCAGTGGCATATTTTTATGTCAGCTACCGCAGATATCAGGCAAGACAGCGTAAGCTTGCAAGAAGACGGCAGATGGATCGGGAAAAGCGGGAACACTATTATGAACAGAAAAGAATTGACCATGAATTGGAAAAACGGAAGAATAAGTATAGAAATTACGATTTCTCAGATAAAAATAACCGCAGATAAGAACTGCCGGGCATTATGCCCGGCAGTTTTAATATAAATCAGAATTATTCAGATTTTAAAATTGTACCGATTTTTCCGCAGGCACCTTCTTTTGCTTTCGTAAGATTGGTAATGACAGCAGTTCTGTCAGATCCGGATTCTACGAAATTAATGGCAGCCTCGATCTTAGGAAGTTTTGTTAATGATTTGAATTTATTCTCATCAATCAGGGCAGAGGCTTCAGATATCGTAATCTCTTTTAATTCTCTTTCGTTTTCCTCGTCCTTGTTGATGATAAGATAATCATGGTCTGTGAGAAGTAAAAGCATGGAAGCATCCAGCATATCGGCAAGTTTTGCAGCTGTGTAATCTTTTTCGATGATGGCACTTGCACCCTTCAGTGCGGTACGCTGATCAAGAACGGGAATACCGCCGCCGCCTGCTGCGATAACGATCTGACCAGCATCGACAAGGGTACGGATAGAGTCGATTTCATAGATGTCAATCGGCTTCGGGGAAGCAATGATTCTGCGGTAAGCACCATCATCTTCGACAACATAATTTCCTTTCTTTTCTTCCAGTTCGGCTTCGGCTTTTGTCATCTTACGTCCGATAACCTTTGTCGGGTTATGGAAGGCAGGATCAAAAGGATCAACCCTTACCTGGGTAATAATAGTGGCTACCGGTTTGTAAATACCTCTGTTTAATAATTCCTGACGGATGGCATTCTGCAGATCGTAACCGATATACCCCTGGCTCATGGCTCCGCAGACTGACATTGGTGCAACGGTCTGGTTATTCGTATCCAGACGGCTGAATTCTGCCATGGCAGTCTGAATAGTACCTACCTGTGGTCCGTTACTGTGTGTAATAATGATTTCAAATTTGGCCTCTACAAGGTCTGCAATTGCATTTGCTGCAATTTTTACTCTTTCATGCTGTTCAGGAAAAGTATCGCCAAACGCATTTCTTCCCAGAGCAACAACAATTTTATTGTTTTTCATGGTAATCATATCCTTTCGTGATTAATAGTTAAAGTATACATTAATATCAGAAAATTTTCAATCATTAAATGTCTGATATAAATTTTCCCACTGCTGATACAGGTCATTCAGATGCGAGGATGTCTGCTCCAGTGCCTGCTGCACTTCCAGACATTTTGACGGTACACTGTATACTTCTTCGAGTGTCAGCTGTTCGTTTAATTCTTCGATTCTGGATTCGGCTGCAGCGATTTCTTCTTCCGTCTTTTTGATGCTGTTTTCGATTTTCCGCTTTTTTGCCTGTTCTTCTTTTCTGTTTTTCCAGTCTTCTTTATTGGAAGAAGGAGAAGCAGTTTTTTCCGGTGGAAAGGTTATATTTGCTGCCTGACGGGTAACTGCGGAGAGTTCCTCATGTTTTTCCAGATAGTAATCATAATTTCCATAATAATTGGTTAAAGTATTGTATTCCAGATCCAGTATCCGGCTTGCAGTACGGTTGATAAAATAACGGTCATGTGATACATACAATACAGTTCCTGTATAGTCATTGAGTGCATCTTCCAGAATTTCCTTGGAATCAATATCCAGATGGTTGGTTGGCTCATCAAGAATCAGGAAATTTGCCTCAGAAAGCATTAGTTTTGCGAGAGAAACACGTCCCCGTTCCCCACCGCTGAGATCACCGATTTTCTTGAATACATCTTCGCCGGTAAAAAGAAATGATGCAAGACAGTTACGGATTTCCGTGCCGGTAAGATCCGGATAGGCATCCGAGATTTCATCGAAAATAGTATTTTCCATATTTAAGACATGATGTTCCTGATCATAATAACCGATATGCACTTTGCTTCCAAGCCGGAATTCGCCGGCATCCGGTAAGATTACCTGATTGATAATCTTTAGAATCGTTGTTTTTCCGGTTCCGTTATTTCCGATGATTGCCACTTTTTCCCCGCGTTTTATTTCAAAATTCAGATTCTGGAATAAATTTGTACTGCCAAAGGATTTTGTCAGTCCTTCTACGGTCAGGACATCATTTCCGCTTAATACTTTTGGCTCTATATGGAAACGCATGTTTTTTTCGATTCCTGCCGGTTTGTCAAGAACGGTCATCTTATCCAGCATTTTCTGCCGGCTGTCGGCACGTTTGATGGATTTTTCACGGTTGAAAGATCGGAGCTTTGCAATAACTTCTTCCTGATGCCTGATTTCTCTCTGCTGATTGATATACTGCTTTAATTCGGCATCACGGAGCATGGATTTTTTCATGGCATAATCCGTATAATTTCCATTGAAAACGGTTACATGACTGCGGTCGATTTCAACCACTTTTGTAACGATTTTATCCAGAAAATAACGGTCATGTGCTACGATGATAACAGTTCCGTTGTAGTTGGAAAGATAGCCTTCCAGCCAGGTGATAGAACCGATATCCAGGTGGTTGGTAGGTTCGTCAAGAAGAATAATATCCGGTTTGGATAAAAGAAGTTTTCCGAGGGAAACTCTGGTTTTCTGTCCTCCGGATAAGGTGGCTACGGATTTTTTGAAATCTTCTTCGGTAAAACCAAGTCCTTTGAGAACCCCCGTGATTTCACTTTTGTAGGCATATCCGTTTTCGATTTCAAAACGGTGGGTAAGATTGGAGTAAGATTTCATGGCGGTTTCAAGGGCATCGCCAGTCAGGCTTTTCATCTGGAGTTCCAGACTGCGCATTTTTCGCTCCATTTCCAGGATTTCCCGTTTTACGGTCAGAAGTTCATCAAAAATCGTATTTTCCGAAGAAAGATCCTGATGCTGCGCAAGGTAGCCGATGGTGGCATCTTTTGCAATGGTAACTTCGCCGTTGTCAGCAGGAATTTCTCCCATGATGATTTTTAAAAGTGTAGATTTTCCTGCACCATTGACTCCGACAATAGCAAGTTTTTCGTGTTCATTTGCGATAAATGTGCATTTGGATAAAATCACATTTCCGTCAAATGCTTTTTCAATGTTACTGCATGATAATATCATAATAAACCTCGTATGATTCTTAATAATGTTTATAAATAAAGGAAAACAGACATGATTGTCCTGTCCTTGTGACATTGTATCATAAAAAATAAATAAAATAAATCAAAAAATCATTTGTTTAAAATTTGACAATCTGTGAAAATAATACTATACTAAGAAAATATAGAAAACCATAAATGGATGATGAGATTGAGGTGGCAACAATGGAAGAACAGCGAAACATATCAAGTGCAGTGATAAAAAGATTACCCAGGTATTACAGGCATCTGGGTGAATTAATAGAAATGGGAGTTGAGAGAATTTCTTCCGGGGAACTGAGCAAGCGGATGAATGTAACCGCATCACAGATTCGCCAGGATTTGAATAATTTTGGAGGATTCGGACAACAGGGATATGGATATAATGTACAGTATTTATATACGGAGATTGGAAAAATACTCGGACTGGATAAGGAATATAATGTTGTAATTGTGGGAGCCGGAAATCTTGGGCGTGCCATTGCAAATTATACGAATTTTGAAAAGAGTGGTTTTGTGATCACTGGTATTTTTGATGTAAATCCGGAATTGAAAGGGCAGTCCATCCGCGGTGTTGCAATTCGCCATATAAACGAACTGGAAGAATTTGCAAAACATACAAAGATAGATATTGCCGCAATTACCGTCCCGAAATCAGCCGCAGTTGAAGTTGCGGATAAATTAGTCAGATTCGGAGTAAAAGCTTTCTGGAATTTTGCACATATCGATTTGAAACTTCCGGAAGGTGTTGTTGTGGAGAGTGTGCATCTGTCGGAAAGCCTCATGCGAATTTCCTACAGCTTATCGAATCATACCGATATCAGGGAGTCATAAAATACATAGGACACATGGAGGAAAAAATGGCAAGAAATAATGATGAAAGCAGATACGACAGGATTCTGGAGAGAATAAAAAATCTCCGGCTGCCTCTTCTGACATTGGACCGGAAATGGTATCTGCTTTTTGATGGAAATAAACCAAAACAGATTCAGGAAACGGAAAATGAATTAAATGAAGTAATAAAATCAGAAAGCCGGATTAAAGAAGAAAAACAGAAACTGAATATATTGAAAAAGAAACTGGTGGCTCAGATTGTAGGCAATATGAATGCAGCAGAGGGTTCGATTGGATTCCGTAAGATGGAAAAGAGCCGGGATTTAATAGAGGAAATAAATGATAAGCTGATTCTGCTGGAAAATGATGAACTGGATATTCCATTGAAACTGAGGGAAAAAAATGCGGAGCTGGCAATGGAAACCATGGAACTGTTTTATGACAGTATTGCGGATGACCTGGAAGAAATTGCAAAACTGGAGCAGTGGATCAAGGAAACCAGGGCAGAGATGAAGAAGAAGATTGAGCTTTATGATGAAAAAGTGGAAAAGACCCGTCATGTAACGAGATACTTTAACAGCCTGCTGGGACCGGATATTACAGGAATGTATATGAATTATATCAGCGGAATTGATGATGATGAATACGAGGAGTAAAGATATGATTCTTGGAATCGGTAATGATATTATAGAGGTAGAGCGTGTGGAAAAGGCCTGCCGTAATTCGCATTTTATGCAGAGATGTTTTTCAGAGACGGAGATAAGTCTGTTTCAGGAAAAGCCGCAAAGCCTTGCTGGAAATTTTGCTGCAAAAGAGGCAGTAGTAAAGGCATTTGGAACGGGATTTGTACAGATTGCACCATGTGAAGTGGAGATTCTCCGGGAAGAAAGCGGAAAGCCATATGTGAGGCTGCAGGGGAAAGCCGGAAAATATCTGAAGGACAATATGAAAATCCATGTTTCTATTTCCAACCTGAAGACACTTGCCTCAGCAGTAGCGGTTATAGAGATGGATTAAACGGATAAGGAGCGGAATATGGAATATATTTTAACTGGCAGGGAAATGGCAGAACTTGACAAGTATACAATAGAACACATCGGAATTCCGTCTTTGGTACTGATGGAAAATGCATCCCGGGCAATGGCGGATGTGATATATAAAAATCATAAGGATAAGCGGATTTTGGTTATTGCAGGAACAGGAAATAACGGTGCGGACGGATTGTGCATCTGCCGTATCCTGAGAACAAGGGGAGTTGACTGCAGGTACAGGATTATTGGGAATCCAGAAAAAGCGACGGAGCAGTTTCAGACACAGAAAGAAATTCTGGACCGGCTGGGATATTCACAAGAGTCCGCAGAACAGTTTTGGGATAACTCCTGGGCGGAAGTCGTGGTGGATGCGTTGTTCGGGGTCGGATTGAGTCGCAATATCACAGGAAAATATGCACAGGCAATAGAAGAGATAAATAATATGAAAGCATATAAATATGCGGTTGATATTCCGTCCGGTGTGCATGCGGATGACGGACATATCTGTGCAGTTGCGGTAAAAGCGGACTGTACCGTTACATTTGGCTTTAAAAAGGCAGGCTGTATCCTGTATCCGGGTAAAGCATATTGCGGAAGACTCATAAAAACAGAAATTGGATATGCAGAGGAATTATGTAAAGAGAAAGGATATGCCAGGTCATGCAGCGAAGAAGATTTATGTTCAGTTCCAAAACGGGCAGAGGACGGGAATAAAGGAAGCTTTGGTAAAATTCTTATTCTGGCAGGTTCGCAGGAATATGCCGGGGCAGCGGTGCTTGCAGCCAGTGCGGCATATTCTATGGGTGCCGGTATGGTAAAGGTGGTTACACATAGAGAAAATAAAGAAATTCTGTATGCACATATTCCGGAAGTACTGGGACTGTTTTACGAGGATGTCCGTGAGGATGGATTTTCCGATGCCTTTCAGAAAAGCATTGCATGGGCGGATAGCATAGTTGCCGGACCGGGAATGGCACAGAGTATTTCGTCAGAACTGCTTCTGGATGAGCTGCTCGAATGTGCAGGGGATAAAAAAATGGTGCTGGATGCGGATGCACTAAATCTGCTTGCAAAGAGCAGGTGGCGCAAGGAAAAGTTAGACAGCCATATGGTAATTACACCGCATGTTGTAGAGATGGCGAGACTGTGCGGGGAAGAGCCGGAGCAAATAAAACAGAATCCGGGAAAAATATCCATGGATTTTGCAAAAAAATATCATTGTACTGTTGTCCTGAAAGATGCAGTTACGACAGTCTCAGATGGCAGGGAACTGTATTATAACCAGTCCGGCAACAGTGGTATGGCTTCCGCCGGAAGTGGGGATGTGCTGGCAGGAATGCTCGGAGCTTCACTTGTCTGGGGAATGCCTGTTAGCAAAACTGCTGCTATAACAGCATATATCCATGGAAAAGCAGGGGATTATGCCGCAGAGAAATATGGAAAAAAAGCAGTTACAGCAGGAAAACTGACAGGCTCATTAAGTTTTTTGAAAAAATATGAATAAGAAAGATAAGATGTGGAAAAGAAAGGATTGTCATGATTGAAAAAGAAATATTGCAAAAATATTACAGAGTATATGCAAAAATAGATTTGGATGCAATAGAAAATAATATTATAGAAATGAAAAAAAATCTGGGGGAACATACACAGATGGCAGCGGTTCTGAAAACGGACGGATATGGTCATGGTGCAGTTCCGATTGCATCTGTTATAAAGGATAAAGTAAGGGCTTTTGCTGTTGCAACGATTGATGAAGGTATGAATCTGCGAAGACATGGGATAGAAAATGATATTTTCATTCTTGGTTTTCTTCCGGATAGCCGGATAGATGATGCAATAAAGAACAATATCTGGCCTGCTATATTTTCTTTTGAAATGGCTCAGAAAATCAGCAGGAAAGCAGAAAAAGACGGAATTCAGGCAAAAATCCAGATCAAGGTCGATACTGGAATGGGAAGAATCGGATTTCGTGTCAATGAGGATTCTTTGAAAGAAGTCATTAAAATTGCAAAGCTTCCGTATATCAGTATAGAGGGGATTTTTACGCATTTTGCATCTTCGGATTCTTCAGATAAAAAAATGACGCATAGCCAGTATGAACAATTTTGCCTGTTTATCCGGCAACTGGAGGAAAATGGTGTAAAGATACCACTGCACCACTGTGATAACAGTGCGGGAATTATTGATGTGCCGGAGGATTCCATGGATATGGTCAGAGCAGGTATTTCATTGTATGGTATGTATCCTTCCGATGAGGTCAATAAAAAATCAGTCATGTTAAGTCCTGCACTATCCATGAAGAGCCACATAATATATCTTAAAGAGGTAGACGCCGGTCAGGGAATCAGTTATGGCTCTACTTTTGTGACAAAGAGAAGAACAAAAGTAGCAACCGTTCCGGTCGGATATGGGGACGGATATCAGAGAAATCTTTCCAACAAGGGATATGTGCTGATCCGGGGAAAAAAGGTAAATATTATAGGCAGAGTCTGCATGGATCAGTTTATGGTGGATGTGACGGACCTGGAAGAAGTCTGTGAAGGAGATGAGGTAACCCTGATCGGGACGGACGGGGCGAACACAATAACCACAGAAGAACTGGCAGAACTGGCAGGAACATTTAATTATGAATTTGTCTGTGATTTAGGGAAAAGAGTGCCGAGAGTTTATTACCATCACGGAAAAATAGTATGCTGTAAAGATTATTTTGAAGATGATTATATCATGCAGGAGGCATGAATATTCGCCCGGAATGTGTAAATACTAAATTATGAAATCATGGATCATCCGTGATGATAAAAAATAATTTAGGAGTGATAAGTGTGGTTATAAAAAGAGGAGATATCTTTTATGCGGATTTGAGACCGGTTGTAGGATCGGAGCAGGGTGGAGTCAGACCTGTCATTATTATACAGAATGATACCGGAAACAAGCATAGCCCGACGGTGATATGTGCGGCGATTACAAGCAGAATGAATAAGGCAAAGCTGCCGACACATGTGGAACTCGACAGTACAAAATGTGACATAGTAAAAGATTCGGTTATTTTGCTGGAACAATTAAGAACCATTGACAAGAAAAGGCTGAAGGATAAAGTATGTCATGTAGACAGGGAAATCATAGAAAAGGTAGACAAAGCTCTGCTGATTAGTTTAGAACTTTCTACATAGTTATTGACGAATAGCAAGAAGTTGTGATATATTTATATCGTTCAGCTTTTTTGAGGAACAAAACTTATAGATGAAATTGGAGGGAATTATTAGATGGACGATGGGAGTCCCTTATATGTACTGGTAATATTTATCGGATTTGTAGTGGTTAATGCGATGATGTATTCTTTTGGTGCTGCAATTCAGAACCTGAATGAAACGGAGCTTGAGAAGAAAGCTGCAGAGCAGAGTAAAAAGGATATAAAACTGTTGAAATATCTGCAGAATCCGGCGAAATTAATTACTACCATTCATTTGGTGACCGGGTTTATGGCTGTCGTAACGGGGTATTTCCAGCTTGGAATTTATGCCCGGAAGGTACGGCTCTGGCTGGTAAGCCTTGGCAGCGGATTTGTTCTTTCCGATGCATTCATGAATTTTATTGCCTATTTTCTTACCGCATTGTATCTGATGCTGCTTTTGCTGGCACTGGGCATTTTTGTGCCGAAGAAGCTGGGAACAAAGTACAGCAGACCATGTGCATATGCACTCTGCGGTATTGTAAATGTGATCGTCATATTGCTGACACCATTTACTGCATTTATTACATTTTTTTCCAATCTGATTCTTCGGATTATCGGTATTGATCCGGGAAAAATGGAAACAAATGTAACAGAAGAAGAAATCATTAACATGGTAAATGAAGGCCATGAGCAAGGAATTCTGGAAGAACGTGAAGCTGAAATGATATCCAATATATTTGAACTGGACGATAAGACAGCAGGCGATATCATGACTCACAGAAAAACGATTGTTGCGATTGACGGAGACTGGACATTAAAAGAAACAGTTGAATTTATTTCGGAACAGAATAATTCGAGATATCCGGTATATGCAGACAATATAGACAATATTATTGGTATTCTTCATATTAAGGATGTATTATATTATTACCATAAAAGCACATATGACGATATGGCAGTCAAAAATATCACAAATCTTCTGCGGAAGCCGGAGTTTATTCCAGAGTCAAGGAATCTGAATGATTTGTTTAAAGAGATGCAGATGAATAAGAATCATATGGAGATTGTTGTCGATGAATATGGGCAGACCGCAGGACTTGTGGCGATGGAAGATATTCTGGAAGAAATCGTGGGAAATATTATGGATGAGCATGATCTGGAAGAGAATAATATCATTCGTGAAGCAGATGACAGGTATTTGGTAAGCGGGCTTACAACACTCGAAGAAATTGAGGAGAAAACTGGTATTATATTCGATGATGATGAATTTGATACGATCAACGGATATTTGATTTCCAAACTGGACAGAATACCTGCAAAGGGAGAAAAACCGGAGATTATAGTGCGTTTGTACTGCAGAAACGGCAGAATTCTGCCTAAAGGTGCAGAAACCATATTATGCGACTGTACATTCAGGGTGCTGGAAACTGGTGGAAAGATAATTTCTAAACTTGAAATTATAAAAAGCAGTCCGGAGGATGCCGAACCGAAGGATGAAGAATAAACAGAAGGAGATAGAACGATGTCAGGACATTCAAAATTTGCTAATATTAAGCACAAAAAAGAAAAAAATGATGCTGCGAAAGGAAAAATCTTTACCATTATCGGAAGAGAACTTGCGGTAGCAGTAAAGGAAGGCGGACCGGATCCTGCAAATAACAGTAAACTTGCAGCAGTCATTGCAAAAGCAAAGGCAAACAATATGCCGAATGATACCATTGACAGAGGTATTAAGAAAGCAGCCGGGGATGCAAACAGTGTAAATTATGAAACTGTTACATATGAAGGATATGGACCAAACGGAACTGCAATTATTGTAAATGCACTTACAGATAACAGAAACAGAACCGCTTCAAATGTAAGAAATGCTTTTACAAAAGGTGGCGGAAGTGTTGGAACAACAGGCTGTGTTTCCTATATGTTTGATGAAAAAGGACAGATTATCATTGACAAAGAAGAGTGCAGCATGGATGCAGATGAACTTATGATGACAGCACTCGATGCCGGAGCAGAAGATTTTGCAGAGGAAGAAGACAGCTTTGAGATTCTTACTGCGCCATCTGAATTTGAAACCGTAAGACAGACGATTGAGAATGCAGGTATTGCAATGGCACAGGCAGAAGTAACCATGATTCCGCAGAATTATGTAGAACTTACTGCAGAAGATGATATTAAAAAGATTACAAGAATTCTTGATATGTTAGATGAAGATGATGATGTTCAGGCGGTATATCATAACTGGGATATGCCGGAAGAAGAGGAAGAAGATTAATGAGGATGCCGCTTTCGCGGCATCCTTTTTACATAATATAAGTGTTATAATGGCAAAGCATAAGGCAATTGCTCTTTAAAAATATAATAGTGGGTAAATCCGGCTTCTACCAGAAGCTGCCTTGCACACGAAAAGTCTGAACCGATATCTTCCGGAACATGGGCATCCGAACCAACGGTAATGATTTTGCCGCCAAGTTCCCGGTAGCGTTTTACGATTTCAAAACAAGGATTGGTGGAACGCAGACCTTTGCGCAGACCGGCGGTATTGATTTCGATTCCTTTTCCGAGGGAAAGAATGGTTTCTAATATGCGGTCAATAATATTCTTATATTTCTCGTAGGAATAATTTTTATCTTTTTCTTTGGCATAGCGGATGGCATAATCAAGATGACCATATACGTCAAAATCTGTGTGAACGGATAAGTTCGCAAGAATGTTTTCAAAATACATGGTCATGACTTCCTCGGAAGAATGGGCATTCCAGATTTCTTCGTAATAAGGATCGATTCCGTTAATGACATGGGAAGAGCCTATGACAAAATCAAATGGTACAGAATGTACAAATTCTGTACATTCTGTTTTTAAGTGAGGCTGCAGTCCGAGTTCCACACCAATGAGAAGCTGTATCCTGTCCCGGAACTGCTCCCGGACGGAAGTAAGACAGTTATAATAATCAGCCGGATTTAAGAGAAAAGTTCCGTCCTCATAATCAATATCGTGGTGATCAGTAATGCATAAATATTTCATGCCGAGAGAAATGGCTTTTTCGATGACCATTTTAATATCGGCATCCGAATCCGATGACATACAGGTATGTACATGAAAATCACAAATCATAATTAACTCCTTTTGTATTCTTATATTTTTTGGGAAATTCCCATAAATCAGTGATATGATGTTGAATATACACATAGTTTAGCACAATAGTTACAGACTGAAAATAAGAAACATTGAAAAAAATTTAACAATTTACCAAATTATGCTTGATATTTTTGAGTAAATTAGGTAAAATAAGAGACAGATAGATAACTTGCAAAGACAAGGTATTTACTAAAATACATTTTTTATAGGAGGAAAATAAAAAAATGTCAGTAAAAGTTGCAATTAACGGATTTGGACGTATTGGACGTCTTGCATTCAGACAGATGTTTGGTGCAGAAGGATATGAAGTAGTAGCTATCAACGATTTAACAAAACCTTCCATGTTAGCAGATCTTCTTAAGTATGATACAGCACAGGGTGGTTACTGTGGAAAGATTGGTGAAAACCTTCACACAGTATCAGCAGATGATGAAGCAAACACAATCACTGTTGATGGAAAGACACTTACAATTTACAAAGAAGCAGATGCAAACAATCTTCCTTGGGGAGAAATCGGAGTAGATGTTGTTCTTGAGTGTACAGGTTTCTACTGCTCAAAAGAAAAATCAATGGCTCATATCAATGCAGGTGCTAAGAAGGTTGTTATTTCAGCTCCAGCTGGAAATGACCTTAAGACAATCGTATTCTCAGTAAACGAAAATACATTAACCGCAGATGATCAGATCATCTCAGCTGCATCCTGTACAACAAACTGCCTTGCACCTATGGCAAATGCATTAAATAAATATGCTCCAATCCAGAGCGGTATCATGTCAACAATCCACGCTTACACAGGCGATCAGATGATTCTTGACGGACCACACAGAAAGGGTGATTTAAGAAGAGCAAGAGCAGGTGCTGCAAATATCGTTCCTAACTCAACAGGCGCTGCAAAAGCTATCGGACTTGTTATTCCTGAATTAAACGGAAAACTTATCGGTTCTGCACAGAGAGTACCAGTTCCAACAGGATCAACAACAATCCTTACAGCAGTAGTTAAGGGAACAGATGTAACAAAAGAAGGAATCAATGCAGCAATGAAGGCAGCAGCTTCAGAATCATTCGGATACAATGAAGATCCTATCGTATCTTCAGATGTTATCGGCATGAGATATGGTTCCTTATTCGATGCTACACAGACAATGGTAGCTCAGATTGCAGAAGATACTTATCAGGTACAGGTTGTTTCATGGTATGATAACGAAAATTCATACACAAGCCAGATGGTTAGAACAATCAAATATTTTGCAGAATTAGCTTAATTTTGAAATGAAATAAGAACAGTCTGGAAACAGATGTTTCAGACCTGCATGGGTCCGGTCTTTTTACAGGACCGGACCTGTTCTGTTTTACAGGAAAACCGGTAAGGTCATTTCTGGAATGAATGATAGATCAGAAAGGAAGAAATAAGAATGTTAAATAAAAAGTCAGTGGATGATATTCAGGTAAAAGGAAAAAGAGTTCTGGTTCGTTGCGATTTTAATGTACCGTTAAAAGATGGAAAGATTACAGATGAGAACCGTCTTGTGGCAGCACTTCCTACCATAAAGAAGTTAATTGCCGACGGAGGAAAAGTAATTCTCTGCTCACATCTTGGAAAGCCAAAGGGAGAACCAAAACCGGAATTATCACTTGCACCAGTTGCAAAGAGATTATCCGAGCTTTTAGGACAGGAAGTAAAATTTGCAGCAGATCCTGAAGTTGTTGGACCAAATGCAAAGGCAGCAGTAGAAACTATGCAGGATGGCGAAGTTGTATTGCTTGAAAATACAAGATATCGTGCAGAAGAAACAAAGAACGGTGAAGCTTTCTCGAAAGACCTTGCATCTCTTTGTGATGTATTTGTAAATGATGCATTCGGAACAGCCCACAGAGCACATTGCTCAAACGTAGGGGTTGCATCTCTGGTAGATACAGCAGTTGTTGGTTATCTGATGCAGAAAGAAATTGACTTCCTCGGAAATGCAGTAGAAAATCCGGAAAGACCATTTGTTGCAATCCTTGGCGGTGCAAAAGTAGCAGATAAGTTATCCGTTATTAATAACCTGCTCGAGAAATGTGATACTTTAATTATTGGTGGCGGCATGGCATTCACTTTCTTAAAGGCAAAAGGTTATGAAGTAGGAAAATCATTAGTAGATGATGAAAAGATTGACTACTGTAAAGAAATGATGGAAAAAGCTGAGAAACTCGGAAAGAAATTACTCCTTCCTATCGATACGGTAGCAGCAGATGCTTTCCCAAATCCAATTGATGCTGAAATTCCTGTTATCAATGTAAGCGTAGAAGATATGCCGGCTGATAAGATGGGACTGGATATCGGCTCAAAGACAGCTGAACTTTATGCAGAAGCTGTAAAATCAGCAAAGACAGTTGTATGGAATGGACCAATGGGTGTATTTGAAAACCCTATCTTAAAGCAGGGTACTGTAGAAGTGGCAAAATCACTGGCCGAAACAGATGCTACAACAATTATCGGCGGTGGAGATTCAGCAGCAGCAGTAAATATCCTTGGATATGGTGATAAAATGAGCCATATTTCCACAGGCGGCGGTGCATCCCTTGAATTCCTGGAAGGAAAAGAATTACCAGGTGTTGCAGCTGCAAACGATAAATAAATAAAATTTCACTGGGAGGGTTTTTGCCATGGCAAGAAGAATGGTTATTGCTGGAAACTGGAAAATGAACATGACACCAAATTCAGCAGTCGCTTTAATTAAAGAATTAATTCCTTTAGTACAGAATGATGATGTTGATGTGGCATTATGTGTGCCGGATCTTGACATTCTTCCATGTATTGAAGCAGTACAGGGAACAAATATCGGAATTGGTTCCCAGAATATGTATTTTGAAGAGAAAGGTGCGTTTACAGGAGAAATCGCACCGGATATGCTTACGGATGTAGGTGTGGAATATGTTATTTTAGGACATTCCGAGAGAAGAAGTTTCTTCGCTGAAACAGATGAAACCGTAAATAAGAAAGTCTTAAAAGCATTCGAACATGATATTATCCCGATTATCTGCTGCGGTGAGACACTGAAACAGAGAAAACAGGGTATTACACTGGATTTAATCCGTATGCAGATAAAGATAGCTTTTTATAATGTAAAACCTGAAAATGCAAAGAAAGCAATCGTAGCATACGAACCGATCTGGGCAATCGGCACGGGTGTAGGTGCGAGAACAGACCAGGCACAGGAAGTATGCAAAGCAATCAGAGATTGTCTGGCAGAGATTTATGATGAAGGTATTGCACAGGAAATCAGAATTCTCTATGGAGGCAGTGTTTCTTCCGCAAATGCAGCTGACCTTTTCGAACAGCCTGATATCGACGGAGGTCTGGTAGGTGGAGCATCACTGAAACCGGATTTCGGACGTATTGTTAATTATAAATCAGCAGAATAAGGTTTTTAAGAAAGTCTTTCTGTGTGTTTGTCTGGATATCGGAAAGACTTTCTTTTCTTATATGGGCATATGCCTGTAAATAAAATATGGTCAGGGGTGACAGAATGAAAAGAGTATTTACCAAGGAAGCAGTTGCCGGTAGTGTGCTGGCGAGGGATGTGTATGGATTTGGCGATGTTTTGATTTTGAAGAAAGGCACAGTACTTACTGCTGAAAATATCTATTCTTTGATTATGAAAAATATCGACTGGATAGACATTGAAGAGGCAGGGCAAGAAACTCAGAAAAGTACGCAGGGTACTTCAGAGTATCAGGACCGGCTCAAAAATACAGAGGAATATAAAGTATTCAGTAAAAAGTATAATACGAATCTTGGCGAGCTGGAAAATGGAATTAACAGACTGATTGGCAAAAATGCGGATGAGAAGGATGTCAATGCGATGATGAATCAGACCATGGATATCATCAGCGGACTGGATAACGGAATCAGTGTTTTTGATATGCTGAACGGAATCAAGGATTATGATGATGCAACTTTTGCACACTCTATCAATGTTTCGCTGATTTGCAACATTCTGGCGAAATGGATTGGTATGAATGGAGATGAAATCCATCTTGCAACGCAGTGCGGTCTGTTTCATGACGTTGGAAAAGTTGCAATTCCGGTAGAAGTGCTGACGAAACCGGGAAAACTCACAAAAGAGGAATATGATATCGTAAAGACACATACAACCAGAGGATACCGTATTCTGCAGGATTACGACTTCCTGCCGGAAGAAGTGAAGCTGTGTGCACTTATGCATCATGAGCGGTGTGACGGAAGCGGTTATCCGCTTGGACTGAAAACGGATAAGATCAACCGATATGCAAAGCTTGTTGCGATTGCGGATATTTATGATGCGATGACTTCTGCAAGGGTATATCGCGGACCACTCTGCCCGTTCAAGGTCATCCGGATCTTTGAAGAAGAAGGCTTTGAAAAATATGATCCACGCTACATTGTAACATTTTTGCAGAATATTGCGGATACCTATGTGCAGAATGAAGTTCTTTTATCTGATGGAAGAAAAGGACAGATCGTACTGATTAATAAAAGCATGGTTTCCAAACCGATCGTCCAGTGCGGCGGTGAAGTGATTGATTTGTCAAAAAAGCCTGACTTATATATTGAAAATATCCTGTAGATTTCTTTTTTTAAAATGTCAAATAAAAGTACTTGACAAAAAAACAGATGTAGTGTATGATATCCACTGTGCCAAATACCTGTCAAGGAGTGATGCTATGGAATGGATTGTAAAAAAAGCTTTGTTATATGATTTTTATGGAGAACTTTTGACAGAACATCAGAAAAGTATATACAGCGATTATATTTTAAATGATATTGGTATCAGCGAAATCGCAGTGGAGAGAGGAATCAGCAGACAGGGTGTTCACGAGCAGGTGAAGCGTTGTGATAAAATTCTGGAAGAGTACGAAGAGAAACTCCATCTGGTTGAGAAGTTTCTGAAAGCAAAGGAACTGGTTGCACAGATTAACAAGCTGGCAGGAGATTTCGGAGTAACGGGGAATGTGTCCCTGGTAAATCAGATTCAGGAAGTATCGAATCATATTCTGGAAGAATTTTAGCCGGACAGGAGGTAGCTGCAATGGCGTTTGAAAGCTTATCAGATAAGCTGCAGAATATATTTAAGAATTTAAAGGGGAAAGGCCGCCTGAGTGAGGCTGATGTAAAGGCTGCACTGAAAGAGGTTAAGATGGCACTCCTTGAAGCGGATGTAAGCTTTAAGGTTGTAAAGCAGTTTATTAATTCTGTTACGGAACGGGCGATTGGGCAGGATGTAATGTCAAGCCTGACACCAGGACAGATGGTAATTAAAATTGTAAATGAAGAAATGGTTTCCCTGATGGGTTCGGAAACTACAGAGATTTCTTTAAATCCTGCAAATGAGATGACAGTCATCATGATGATGGGGCTTCAGGGTGCAGGTAAGACAACTACTGCTGCAAAATTAGCAGGAAAATTCAAGTCAAAAGGCAGAAAACCTTTGCTTGTGGCATGTGATGTGTATCGACCGGCTGCGATCGAACAGTTAAAGGTAAATGGAGAAAAGCAGGGTGTTCCGGTATTTTCCATGGGCACAGGAAATTCTCCGCTAAATATTGCAAAAGCAGCAGTGGAGCATGCATCAAAAAATGATATGAATCTTGTCATTATTGATACGGCGGGTCGTCTTCAGGTTGATGAAGATATGATGAATGAGCTGGTTGAGATAAGGGACAATATTGATATAAAACAGAGTATTCTGGTTGTAGATGCCATGACCGGTCAGGATGCTGTCAATGTGGCAACCACTTTTGAAGAGAAGGTGGGCATTGACGGAGTTATACTGACAAAGATGGATGGCGATACGCGAGGCGGAGCTGCACTTTCCATTCGTGCGGTAACCGGAAAACCGATTCTTTATGTCGGAATGGGCGAAAAACTTTCTGATTTGGAACAGTTTTTTCCAGACAGAATGGCTTCCAGAATTTTAGGAATGGGAGATGTCCTTACTCTGATAGAAAAGGCGGAAGCGGCGGTGGATGCCGAAAAAGCCAAAGAAATGGAAAAAAAATTCAAAAAAGCAGAGTTTGGTTTTGATGATTATCTTGATTCTATGGCCCAGATAAGAAAGATGGGCGGACTCGAAGATGTCATGAATATGATACCGGGGCTTGGCGGACAGTTAAAGGGTGCTTCTGTACCGGATGAGAAAGCGATTGCCAGAACTGAGGCGATTATCTATTCCATGACTCCGGAAGAAAGAGCGAATCCTTCCGTCCTGAATCCATCCAGAAAGAGCAGGATTGCAAAAGGTGCGGGTGTGGATATTGCAGAAGTGAACCGGTTGGTCAAACAGTTTGAACAGTCACGAAAATTAATGAAACAGATGTCGGGTATGATGTCCGGAAAACGCAGTGGTGGCGGATTGTTTGGAAAGTTAAAATTACCATTCTAGGTAATATGACGGTAACCCAGATATAAATTTGCACAGCAAATTTATCATAGATTAATAAAAACCTAAGGAGGTGAAATTACAATGGCAGTAAAGATCAGATTAAGAAGAATGGGACAGAAAAAAGCTCCTTTCTATAGAATTATCGTAGCAGATTCAAGATCACCGAGAGATGGCAAGTTCATCGATGAAATCGGAACATATGATCCAAATCTTGAACCAAGTGCTGTATCAATCAACGAAGAAGCTGCAAAGAAGTGGTTAGCAAATGGTGCTCAGCCAACAGAAGTAGTTGCTAAGTTATTAAAGCAGGCTGGAATTGAAAAATAAGTCTGTTTAAGAGGCGTGAGGTGCGCGATATGAAAGAATTAGTTGAAGTTATTGCGAAGGCTCTTGTAGACCATCCTGAGGAAGTTTTTGTAGCGGAAAAGGACACGGAAGAAGCTCTTGTTGTTGAACTCAAAGTAGCAGATGATGACATGGGTAAAGTGATTGGCAAACAGGGCCGTATAGCCAAATCTATTCGTTCAGTTGTTAAAGCTGCGGCGTCTAAAGATGACAGGAAAGTGATTGTAGATATTGTCCAGTAAAATATTACTGGAATACGATTTATAACACATAATGGGAAATCGGCATTTTATGCCGGTTTCTTTTGCGTATTACAAAAAGGAGGTCTGGTTTATGGAAGATTTGTTGAGAGTTGGTGTAATAGCAAATACACATGGAATACGCGGGGAAGTAAAGGTATTTCCGACTACGGATGAGAAAGAAAGATTTAAGGATTTAAAAAAAGTAATCCTTGATATGGGAAAAGAACAGAAAGTATTGGAAATCCAGTCCGTAAGATTTTTTAAAAACCTGGTAATTCTGAAGTTCAAAGGAATTGATAATATTAATGACATTGAAATGTACAAAGGAAAAGATCTGCTTGTTACCAGGGAAGATGCTGTACCGTTGGAAGAAGGAGAATATTTCATAGCAGATTTGCTGGATCTGGATGTATACAGTGATGAAGATGAAAAAATCGGGGTTCTGTATGATGTGATGCAGACCGGTGCAAACGATGTATATGTGGTAAAAACGGAAGAAGGAAAAGAAATACTTCTGCCAGCGATAGATGAATGTATTCTGGATATTGACCTGGAAGAAAGCCGTATGACTGTGCATATCATGGAGGGACTGCTGGATTGATGAATTATTATGTGATGACACTGTTTCCGGAGATGGTTTATTCGGGGTTAAATACAAGCATTATCGGAAGGGCAATGGAAAAAAATCTTCTTTCCCTGGAATGTGTGGATATTAGGAAATATACAAAAGAAAAACATGGGCATGTGGATGATGCACCATATGGCGGAGGCGCAGGCATGGTTATGCAGGCACAGCCGATCTATGACTGTTACATGGATCTTTGTGAAAATAAGATTGGAAAAAAACCACGGGTCATCTATCTTACCCCACAGGGAAAAACTTTCAATCAGCAGATGTCTCGTGAATTTGCAAAAGAAGAAGAACTGGTATTTCTGTGCGGCCACTATGAGGGCATCGATGAACGCATCCTTGAGATGATTGTGACGGATTATGTATCCATCGGAGACTATGTGCTGACCGGCGGGGAACTTGCAGCGATGGTCATGATTGATTCCATATCAAGAAATGTACCAGGTGTTTTAAACAATGATATCAGTGCCGAGACGGAGAGCTTTTCCGATGGATTGCTGGAATATCCGCAGTATACCCGTCCGGAGAAATTTATGGGAAAAAGAGTTCCGGAGGTTCTGTTAAGCGGTCATCATGCTAATATTGAGCGGTGGAGAAGAAACCAGTCGATTCTGCGGACCTATGAGAAAAGACCGGATTTATTCGAGGAGGCTGTGTATGATAAAAATGATATGAAATTCATCCGGGAAGAGCTGGGAATCAGCAGGGTAAAAAATTATTGTGATAAAAAGCAAGAAAAACATTAAAAACACTTGATATTTCAAAAAAAATATGATACCATTTAGAAGTTGTGAAAATTGATGTTCCTCTGGTACGCAGGGTATTACAGAACATCGAAATATTATAGGAGGTCACACAAATGAACGAAATTATTAAGAACATTGAGGCAGCTCAGTTAAAAGAAAATGTAGGAAACTTTAGTGTAGGTGATACTGTAAAGGTATATGCTAAGATCAAAGAAGGAAACCGTGAAAGAGTTCAGGTTTTTGAAGGCGTAGTACTTAAGAGACAGGGCGGAAGCTCAAGAGAAACATTTACAGTAAGAAAGAATTCCAACGGAATTGGCGTTGAGAAGACTTGGCCATTACATTCCCCATCAATCGAGAAGGTTGAAGTAGTTCGTCACGGTAAAGTAAGACGTGCGAAACTTAACTACTTAAGAGGCAGAGTTGGTAAGGCTGCAAAGGTAAAAGAATTAGTTAAATAATTTCTGAAGACAAGGGCAGATACCACCAGGTATTTGTCCTATTTTTTTCTGGAGGTAGGAAATGGGATATTTTAATCCAAAGCCGGAACGGAATATTTTTACGGACATAATTCTGAAATGGCTCGTAGATATTGCGGTAGCTGTTGCGGCAGCAGTATTTTTGATTCTTTTTCTCGGGGAAAAGACAAATGTGATCGGCAATTCAATGGCAGACGAGATAAAAAGCGGTCAGACAGTTTTAATTGATAAAATGTCCTATGAACTCAGGGATATTAAAAGATTTGATGTGGTTGTATACAGATCGGATCTTTCGAAAGATGAATATATTATCAAGAGAGTGATTGGACTTCCGGGCGAAGAGATACAGATTATCGACAGCAGAATATATATTAATGGGGAAGAGATAGAGGATAAGTATCATAAGGGAAGCTTTGAAAGCGGTGCAGCCAGTCAGACCATTAAGATTGGAGAGGATGAATATTTTGTTATGGGAGATAACCGCAATCTCAGTCAGGATAGCAGATTTGAATATGTAGGAAATGTGAAAAGAGAAGATATTATTGGACGGGCATGGAGCATTATTTCGCCGTTCAATAAAATCGGACTGATAAAATAGACGAAGATAAAAGGAGGCAGAAATGAATTATCAGTGGTATCCGGGTCATATGACCAAAGCAAAAAGAATGATGGAGGAAAACATTAAGCTGATTGATATCGTAATCGAGGTTCTGGATGCAAGAATACCGTTCAGCAGCAGAAATCCGGATATTGATATGCTTGGAAAGAATAAATCAAGACTGATTTTATTAAATAAATCAGATCTTGCCGATGAAAAAGTAAATAAATTATGGAAAGAATGGTTTGAGGAGCAGGGATATTTCGTGGTAGAAGTAAATGCAAGATCCGGTATGGGAATCCGTCCGATCAATGCAATCGTAAAGGAAGCCTGCAAAGAGAAAATTGAACGCGACCGGAAGAGGGGAATTCTCAACCGTCCGGTGCGTGCCATGGTAGTCGGAATCCCGAACGTCGGAAAATCTACATTTATCAATTCCTATGCGAAGAAAGCATGCACAAAGACGGGAAATAAACCGGGTGTCACAAAAGGAAAACAATGGATTAAACTGAGCAAGGAGATAGAGCTTCTTGATACACCGGGAATCCTCTGGCCGAAATTTGAAGATCAGAAGGTTGGATTAAATCTTGCACTTACAGGGTCTATCAATGACGAAATTCTGAATATTGAAGAACTCGCAGGAGAATTTATCAGATTTATGCAGAACAGATATCCGGGAGTGATAGAAGAAAGATATGGCATTGAGAATTGTTCGGATGTGATAGATGCAATCGAGAATATCGCAAAGGTAAGAGGATGTCTTTTAAAAGGCGGAGCATATGACACGAAAAAAGCTTCAAGACAGATGATTGATGATTTCAGAAATGGAAAACTCGGACGAATCTCTCTTGAAACACCGGTGAAATAATGGAAAGTCGGACTATGAAAAAGGAAGAAAAGAAAAAGAATTTCGGGCGGGCTTTTTGCATGGTTGCAATCTATATTATTATTATAACCGTTTTATGTGTTGCTTTCCAGCATTATCTGTATTCTCCCATGAGGGTAATAGGGGATTCGATGAATCCTGCCCTCTCATCCGGGGATATCCTGCTAGTCAGTGAATCCGCATATAAAGAAGCAGAACCCGGACGCTTTGATCTGATTGTGTTTAAGTACAAATACGACATACACACCCGGTATATCAAACGTGTGATTGGACTGCCGGGAGAAACGGTCGAGATCAAGGATAATACCATATATATCAATGGCGAAGAATTAAAAGAGTATTATGGGTATTACGATGGTGAAAAGAAAATGGACGATTATGCGGCATATACCCTGCGAACGGATGAATACTTTGTACTGGGAGATAACAGGGAACATAGTGTGGACAGCAGATCCGGGGATGTGGGGCCGGTAGAACGGGATATGATTATCGGGCGTGCAGCATTCCGTCTGTGGCCATTTAAAGCAGTTGGTTCTTTAAAGTATCAATAATCCGGAGGAAAAGCGAATGGATGAATATAATAAAAAGAAGCTTGAACTGAAAAATTTTCTGGAAATAGGATTATATGTATTTTTAGCGGTCGCTGCGACCTATTTTCTCCTTATGTTTGTAGGACAGCGAACAAGTGTTCATGGAAATTCCATGTATCCGACCCTGAAGGACGGGGATCAGCTCATTGTTGAAAAAGTGACCAAACATTTTTCATCGCCCAAACGTTTTGACATTATTGTATTTAATGAGCAGGATGAGAAAAGTGACGAAACGGTTCATTACATCAAACGTGTGATCGGACTGCCAGGGGAAACGGTCTGTATACAGGATGGAAAAATCTATATCGATGGTGAAATCCTGGAGGAAAATTATGGCTATTATCTGGAAGGCAAAGTGATGGAAGGATATGATTTTTCAGAACCAGTGGAAGTCGGTGAGGATGAATACTTTGTGCTGGGAGATAACAGGAATGACAGCCTTGACAGCCGGAAAATAGGATGTATATCAAAGACGGATATCATAGGAAGTGCAGTATTCCGGATATATCCGTTTCAGAATATTGGAACACTGGAGTGATTAAAATGAAGATAGAAGAAATCAGGGAAATATTGAAAAATACGGAAGAATCCTGTTTAAGGGAAAGATTGCAGGATTTTTCGTCAGATGAGAGGGATGGCGTAAAGAAGCTTGTACTCCAGTATGGGAAAAAAGCGGATAGGTATGAAAAAGAACTGATCCGGCTGGAAAAAATGCGTGCTTATGAGAAAAAATATCAGGAAACAGAGTATATCTGTGGTATTGATGAGGTGGGACGAGGTCCTTTAGCAGGTCCGGTTGTGACCTGTGCGGTTATTCTTCCGAAAGATTGCAGGATACCATATATTAATGATTCCAAAAAACTTTCCGAAAAAAAGAGAGAGGAGCTTGCACAGATCATAAAACAGGAAGCCATAGAAGTGAATGTTACGATGGAGAGTCCGGAAGTGATCGATCAGATTAATATTCTGCAGGCAACCTTACAGTCCATGAAAAAATCGATTCTTGGGCTGGAGCATAAGCCGGATATTGTTCTTGCGGATGCCGTGACGATTCCTGGCATACCCTGCGGCCAGGAGGCAATTATCAAAGGAGATGCAAAGAGCATATCCATTGCTGCGGCAAGCATTGTTGCAAAAGTTACAAGGGATCATATGATGGAAGAATACGATAAATTATATCCGGAATATGATTTTGCATCCAATAAAGGATATGGAACGGCAAAACACATAGACGCTTTAAAAGAGCATGGTGCATGTCCGATTCACAGAAAAACGTTTATTAAAAACTTTCTGGACAATTAAACAAAACGCAGCATGATTGAGGAAGGAGGATGAATATGCAGATTACCACAAATATTCCGTCACATGGAAATGGACAGATTCAGAATCCGGATGCCGTACCATCACAGGGACGTGCTGATCTACAGCAGAATGGGGAATTGTCGCTGGCAAATGCGGCAAAAGGAAGTGTTTTTCAGGGAAATGTAATTGATATAAGAGGAAATCAGGTACAGATTCAGGTAGGAAATGCCGTGTTGAATGCACTTCTTGAAAACAGTGTAAATGTCAATATCGGAGAGGATCTGTCCTTTCTGGTAAAAGAAAATACAGGGACAAAAGTGTTATTAAAACCATTTCAGAATTTATCCCAGTCCGCGAACCAGATTCTTGCAAAGAGTCTGGAAGAGGCATCACTGCCTGTAACAGAACGCAATATGCAGGCAGTGAAAAGCATGATGAGCATGGGAATGTCCATCGATCGGGAGAGCATGACGGAGATGGGGAAAATTCTTCATCAGTATCCGGATATTCCGGCAGAAACCCTTGTTTCCATGAAGAGTTTTGAAATTCCCGTGACGGAGCAGAATATAAAATTGTTTATGGCATATCAGCAGAACCAGGCACAGTTTACGGACGGAATTCAGAAGATGTTTGGCGAACTTCAGGAGATGGTAGAAAATGCGCAGACACCGGAAGAATTAAATAAGTTAAATGCCCTGACGGAAGAGTTAAACCAGATCGCTGCACCACAGGAGCAGGCATCTGCAGAAATGAAAAACCAGATTGATACCGAACAGGCAGAACAGCCGGAGAAAATGCAGAAGGACGGGGAAACTGCTGCAGGAGAAAAAGTACAGGAAAATTCCGGAAAAGAACCAGAAAAAGCACAGCAGGCCACACAGAAGATGTCGGTTACCGAACAGCTGCTCAGTGAAAGGGAAGCGGTTCAGACGGATTCTTTAAAGGATACCCTGAAAAGTAATCTGAAGATGCTCGAAGAAAATCTGAAAAATAAATTATTTATTACACCGGAAAAACTTGCACAGCAGGGAGAAAAGGCGATTAAGGAATCCTATGAAACACTGGCAAAGACACTGGATAAATTAACGGAATCCTTACAGAATACAGGGGAAAAACATTCCAGTCTGATGAATACGGCGGGTGATTTAAAAAATAATATGAGTTTTATGTCTGATTTTAACCAGATGACGGCATATGTGCAGCTTCCGATGAAACTGGGAGCAAAAGAAAAAAATGGAGAATTATATGTTCTGAGCCGGAAAAAGAAATATGAAAAAGACGAAGTAAAAACGGCATTTCTTCATTTTGACATGGAGAACCTGGGAGCTACGGATATCCGTATTTCCCTGACCGGCAGCAGGGTCAGTACCATATTTACCCTTGATAATGATGCTTCCATGGAACTGGTAAAAGAACATCTGCCGCAGCTGCAGGAACGGCTTGCAGCACTGGGCTACCATGCAGAATTAAAAGCGGATGTAACGCAGGAAACAAAATCTTCTTTTGAGCGGATTATAGAAGCAGAGAAGCCACAGAAAGAAGTAAAACGGTATGCATTTGATGTGAGAGCCTGAAAAGGGAGAAAAAGGAGCTGGCAGAAGAAATGAAAGAAGAGAAAAAGGACAAAGTTGCCATTGCACTTGAATATACACCGGAAAATGATGCCCCGGTTGTCATTGCTACCGGAAAAGGTGCATTGGCGGAAAAAATTCTGGATGGAGCAAAGAAAGAGGATATTCCGGTATATCATGACCAGTCTCTGGCAAAAACATTGTCAAAACTGGAGCTGGGTGAGATGATTCCGCCGGAACTGTATGAAGTGATTGCAGAGGTACTTGTGTTTGTAGACCGGATGGATCATCTGAAAGAAAAAATGGCAGGAGGAAAGCGTGGATAAGAGAAAAGAGGGAAGTAAATATGAGGATGCGGCGGCAGAATATCTGGAAAACGCAGGTTATAAAATCCTGGAACGGAATTTCTATACACATTTTGGCGAAATTGACATCATTGCGTGGAAGGATGGAATCATTGTATTTGTGGAAGTGAAATATAGGAAGTCTTTGAAACGGGGACATCCTCTGGAGGCGGTAACCAAAACAAAACAGCAGAGAATTTTTAAGTCTGCCGTATATTACCTGTATAAAGAAGGAAAAGAAAATGCTGCCTGTCGATTTGATGTAATTGGAATTCTGGACGGCAGTGTGACACATATAGAAAATGCATTTGAGGAGAATTAAGATGTTTGTAAAATCAGGAAGAGAAGAAACGACCTATCTGGAAGGAGAAAAGATTCCTTCCATCCGGTATCATATATTGAAAGGTTCTGGTTTTGTAAAGGACGGTTTTTCGACAAGGCGCGGTGGTGTAAGTAAAGGACAGTTTTCCAGCATGAATTTTTCTGTTAAAATGGGAGATAATGAAGAAAACGTACAGGAAAACTTCAGAATTTTTCTGGCGGAGCATGGATTTAAGAATCCGGTTATGGCAGATCAGGTACATGGAAAAACGATTCGACTGGTAAGCAGGGAAGATGTCGGGAAAAATGTTTTTCTTCCAAAGGATTATTCCGGGGTAGACGGACTTATTACAAACGAACCGGGTGTTACCCTGGTAACCACATTTGCGGACTGTGTTCCGCTTTATCTGGTGGATCCGGTAAATCATGCGATTGGACTGGCACATTCCGGCTGGAGAGGCACGATACAGAGAATCGGAGCAGAGACTCTCGGAAAAATGAAGGAAACGTATGGAACAAATCCGGGCGATGTGTTGGCAGCAATCGGCCCGTCCATCTGTGTGAACTGTTATGAAGTAAGTAAAGAACTGGCAGAAGAATTTGCCCTGGAATTTCAGACGCAGATTCAGCCTGCCCTGATGGACAGAATCCCGGAACAGGACACGGAAAATATTGTGTGGTTACGGGGGGATAAGTATTATCTTAATCTCTGGGCTGCAAATTATAAAGTGCTTGCGGATGCAGGAATAAAACAGATTGCACTGCCGGATTTATGTACCTGTGAAAATTCACAAGAGTTATTTTCACACCGGGCAAGTAAGGGAAAAAGAGGCAATCTGTGTGCATTTTTAATGATAGAGGAGTAAAAATATGGACGAAAGAAGAGAGTGGACAGAAAGAAAGAACAAAAAAGGAAAAATGGTATTCCTGACGATATTACTGATTATCGTATTGGCAGGGGGCGGATTCCTGGTAAAGAAACATTATGATTTGCGAAAAGATTATAATTATCTGGAGCAGAATAAAGACAGTATTGTGGATGAGGAAGTGAGCCAGAGACTGGAGCAGGTGCAGATGGCAGAAAGGGAGATTGTGCTGGAAGAATTCAGGGAAGGACTGGGGTTAAAAGGAAATACCCTGGCATTCCTGCGCAGCCAGTATAAGGATAGTTATCTGGTATACCAGATTTCATCCAAATATCTGTTCGAGCCGATATTGGATGTACCGATGGCAGATTATTCCGATGGTGAATTTGTGACAGATGAAAAAACAAAATTAAAGAGTTTTGAGGTAGATGGCAAGAGTGTGACCAGCCATGTGGTAGATGTTTCAAAATATCAGGGGGATATTGACTGGAAAGCCGTGAAAAATTACGGAATTGACGGAGCCATGATAAGAGCCGGGATCCGTGGATATGGTTCCGGAGAGATTGTGGCAGATACAAATTTTGACACCAATATGAAAAATGCACTGGCAGAAGGACTCAAAACAGGTGCATATTTCTTTTCCGAGGCAATCACCGTAGAGGAAGCAAAAGAAGAGGCAGAATTTTTATTAAATGCGGTAAAACCTTATAAAGTAAAACTTCCGCTTGTACTGGATCTGGAAATGATAGACGGCGACGATGGAAGAAATGAAAAATTATCAAAAGAAGAGATGACCAAAGTTGCCCTTGCATTTATGAAAGAAATCGCAGATGCAGGATATCAGGCAATGCTGTATGGAAATATCCGTACCATTTCGGAGATGGTGGATCTGACACAGTTTGAAGATTATGGATTATGGTTTGCCTATTACAGCAATGAGATTTATATTCCATATAAAGTCAGTATGTGGCAGTATGCAAGCGATGGTAAAGTGGACGGAATCTCTACGGACTGTGATGTGAACCTGATGTTTACACAGGAATAACAGAATCTGCCGGCACTTGACGAAAAAAAAGATCAATGGTAAAATTTTTAAGAATCAATCAAGATGGAGGATAAAAAATATGTCAGGAACATTTATTACAGATACAACAACAATTCCGGTTGCACCACTGAAGATTGCTGCACTTGAGAGCTGCAGGGAATTTGCAGGACTGGTGAATAACCATATTGTGCAGCAGAGAAATGAATCCATATCAGAGAATCACTCATCCATAGAATTCAAGGGATACAAATGCGATTCCTATCTTTTAAAATGTGCTTGTCCGAGATTTGGTTCCGGTGAGGCAAAGGGACTTGTGGAAGAGTCTGTAAGAGGTGCGGATTTATTTGTTATGGCGGATGTCGGCAATTACAGCCTTACTTATTCTTTATGCGGATATGAAAATCATATGTCACCGGATGATCATTTTCAGGACATTAAAAGAATTGTAGCAGCATCCCACAGTGCGAAGCGTATTAATATTATCATGCCGTTTATGTATGAAGGCAGACAGCATAAGAGAACAAAGAGAGAATCCCTGGACTGTGCACTGGCACTTCAGGAGCTGGTAGATATGGGAGCACAGAATATTATTACTTTTGATGCGCATGACCCGAGAGTTGTAAATTCCATACCAATTAACGGTTTTGATAATTATATGCCCCCATATCAGTTTATAAGAACCATATTAAAAGTGGATAAAGACTTAAAACTGGACAATGATCATCTGATGATCATCAGTCCGGATGAAGGCGGAATGAACCGTGCCGTATATTTTGCAAATGTTCTTGGTGTGGATATGGGTATGTTCTATAAGAGACGTGACTACTCCACCGTAGTAAATGGAAAAAACCCGATTGTTGCACATGAGTTTCTGGGAACGGAAGTTGCCGGCAAGGATGTGATCATCGTTGATGATATGATTTCTTCCGGTGAAAGTATGCTGGATGTTGCAAAACAGTTAAAAGACAGAAAAGCGAATAAGGTTTTTGTATGTACGACATTTGGATTATTTACGGATGGTCTGGAGAAATTTGATGAATATTATGAAAAAGGCTATATTAATTATGTCATTACAACAAATCTGACATATCAGAATCCGGAATTACTGAAACGTCCGTATTATTTATCTGCGGATATGAGTAAATTCCTTGCCCTGATCATTGATACCTTAAATAAAGATGGTTCAACAGAACCGGTAATGTCACCGACCGATAAAATCAAGGCATTGGTGGCTGATTATTATAAAAGATAAGGAGCGGAAAGACGCACAGGAATGAAAAAATATACCGGACACAGAATTAAGAATGTAAAACCCGGATCCATTGCGGAAGAACTTGAAATCGAAGCGGGTGATACTCTTTTAAAAATTAATAATGAGATTCTGGAAGATATTTTTGATTATCAGTATATGATTGAGGAAGAATATATTGAAGTACTGATTCGGAAAGCTTCCGGAGAAGAATGGGTTCTTGAAATCGAAAAAGATTATGATGATGATCTGGGACTGGAATTTGAGCAGGGACTGATGGATGAATACCGTTCCTGCCAGAATAAATGCATCTTCTGCTTTATAGACCAGATGCCTCCGGGAATGAGAGAAACTCTGTATTTTAAGGATGATGATTCCAGATTATCGTTTTTGCAGGGAAATTATATTACATTGACCAATATGAAGGATAAGGACATTGAACGAATTATCCGTTATCATCTGTTTCCGATTAATATTTCTGTGCAGACAACCAATCCGGAATTAAGATGCAAAATGCTTCATAACCGGTTTGCGGGGGAAGCACTGGAAAAGATCAGACGGCTTGCAGAGGCACATATTGAGATGAATGGACAGATTGTTTTGTGCAAAGGTGTGAATGATGGGGAAGAACTGAAAAGATCCATCGAGGAGCTTTCAAAGTATCTTCCTCATATGCGGAGTGTGTCCGTTGTTCCTGCGGGATTGACAAAATACCGCAAAGGTCTGTATCCTCTGGAACTGTTTACAAAAGAGGATGCAGAAGAAGTAATTGATCTGATCGAATCCTATCAGCAGGGATTTTATGAACGGTACGGATTGCATTTTATCCATGCCAGTGATGAATGGTATCTGAAGGCAGAAAGGGATTTTCCGGAAGAAGAGCGTTATGATGGATACATCCAGCTGGAGAACGGGGTTGGTATGATGCGGCTTTTGTATGATGAATTTACAGAAGCACTGGCTCAGGCAGAACCTTCCGAGGAAGAAGCGGAACTTTCTGTGGCAACAGGAGTCCTTGCATATCCCATGATTTGCATGCTGGCAGAAATGCTGCATGAGAAATTTAAAAACCGCAGGATACATGTTTATTGTATTAGGAACGATTTTTTCGGGGAAACCATTACCGTATCCGGACTTTTGACCGGACAGGATTTAATCCGGCAGCTGAAGGAGAAAGAACTGGGAGATGTATTACTGCTTCCGGGAAATGTCGTCCGTGAACAGGAACAGGACTTCCTGGATGACATTACACTTGAAGAACTGAAAACCGCTTTACAAGTAAATGTAAATATTGTAAAATCAGGTGGAAAAGATTTGCTGGATGCATTTACAGGCAGTTATAAACAGCAAAATACAGGAGAACAGGGATTCGTATATAAAAAATGTTATCCTGACAGATAGAGAAAGAGAGGAATTTATGAGCAAACCGATAGTGGCCGTTGTTGGAAGGCCGAATGTAGGAAAATCTACATTATTCAATGCGCTTGCCGGGGAACAGATATCCATTGTAAAAGATACACCTGGTATTACAAGGGACAGAATTTATGCAGATATTACATGGCTTGACCGAACATTTACATTAATTGATACCGGTGGTATTGAACCGGACAGCAAAGATATTATTTTATCACAGATGAGGGAGCAGGCGCAGATTGCCATTGATACTGCCGATGTCATTATTTTCCTTGTGGATGTAAAACAGGGACTGGTGGACAGCGATGCAAAAGTAGCAGATATGTTAAGAAGAAGCAGAAAACCGGTCATTCTTGTGGTAAATAAAGTAGATAATTTTGCAAAATACAATGCGGATATCTATGAATTTTATAATCTTGGAATCGGGGATCCGATCCCGGTTTCCGCAGCTTCCAGACTTGGAATCGGTGATATGCTGGATGAAGTTATCAAATATTTTCCGAATGCGGATGAAAATGAAGAAGAGGATGATAGACCCCGTATTGCAATTGTAGGGAAACCGAATGTAGGAAAATCATCCATGATTAACAAACTTCTGGGTGAAAAACGTCTGATTGTATCGGATATTGCCGGTACTACCAGGGATGCCGTAGATGCGGTTGTAAAGAGAAATGGAAAAGAATATGTTTTCATCGATACTGCAGGATTGCGAAGAAAGAACAAGATAAAAGAAGAGATCGAAAAATATTCTATTATCCGGACTGTAACCGCAGTGGAACGTGCGGATGTTGTCGTTGTTGTGATTGACGCAACGGAAGGGGTAACGGAGCAGGATGCAAAGATTGCAGGAATTGCACATGAAAGAGGAAAAGGTATTATTGTTGCCGTGAATAAATGGGATGCGGTTGAAAAAGATGACAAGACCATTTATGAGCATACAAAGAAAATAAAGGATACCCTTGCTTTCATGCCATATGCGGAGATTCTGTTTATTTCTGCTGAAACCGGACAGCGTCTGAATAAATTATTCGACATGATAGATGTTGTCATTGAAAATCACACACTCAGGATTGCAACGGGTGTATTAAATGAAATCATGGCAGAAGCGGTCACTCTGCAGCAGCCACCGTCAGACAGGGGAAAACGCCTGAAATTATATTATATTACGCAGGTAGCTGTAAAACCGCCGACATTTGTTATCTTTGTAAACGACAAAGAACTGATGCATTTCTCTTATACCAGATATATCGAAAACAAAATCCGTGAAGCATTTGGATTTAAGGGAACTCCTCTGAAGTTTATTATCAGGGAAAGAAAAGGAGACGGCAGTAATACAAAATAAGAAAAATCCGGAAGGAAGAGGAAAATGGAAATTTTATACAGAATTATATGTGTTGTGATTGGATACATTTTTGGAATGTTTCAGACAGGATATATTTATGGTAAACTGCATCATATCGATATCCGCGATTATGGAAGTCACAATTCCGGAACAACAAATGTTTCCAGAATCTTTGGAAAGAAAGTTGGTACATTAACCTATTTTGTGGATGCAATTAAAGGTGTGCTTGCAATTTTATTGGTAAGGCTTCTGTGCAATTTAAATGTAATTGATTTATCTCTTGCGGCAGATGCAGACGCATTCTTATACATTCTTGCATTATATACAGGTATCGGTGTTGTGCTTGGACACAATTATCCGTTCTATATGGGATTTAAAGGCGGTAAGGGAATTGCTGCATCTTCAGGTGTTATCTTCGGAATGTTTTACTGGCCGATTTTCTGGATCTGCTTTGTTCTGTTTTTTGGAACAACACTTCCGAGTAAATATGTTTCACTTGGCTCTATCGCGATGATGGCGGGTTACTTTATCCTGACCGTTATTTTTGGACAGCTGGATTTGCTTCCGGTTACAAAGGCAAGCGGAATGCTTCCGGAGATTTATATACTGGCACTGTTGTTCTCTGGGATGGCGATTTTTAAACATCGTGCGAACATCAAACGTCTGTTAAACGGCACAGAAAGCAAAATTTTCCAGAAAAATAAGAAAACATTAATTGAACAGGGTGTCGTTAATGTGGAAGAAAACAAAAATAAGAAATAAAGAAAAATATGGAGAAAGAAATGGCAGATATCGGAATTCTTGGAGCAGGTGCATGGGCAATCGCACTTGGTCTTGTATTAAATAAAAACGGACATCATGTAACTATGTGGACCTGCGTGGAGAAGGAAATGCAGATGCTCAGCACAGAGCGGGAACATAAAACTTCACTTCCAGGCATAAAGATTCCAGAAAGCATTGATATAACCATGGATATCGCAGAGGCCGCCGTACATAAGGATCTTGTGGTCTTTGCGGTTGCATCAAGATATACCAGGGAAACCGCCGCAAAGCTGCATGGCATGGCAGAGAAAAACCAGAAATTCCTGAATGTATCTAAGGGAATTGAAGAAAATACCCTGATGACACTCGCAGAGATTATTGAGGAAGAACTTCCGGGGACGGATGTGTCTGTATTGTCAGGACCGAGTCATGCGGAAGAGGTGGGAAGAGGAATTCCGACGACCGTTGTAGTCGGTTCTTCATCCCGGAATACAGCAATGTATATCCAGGAACTGTTTATGAATGAAGAATTCCGTGTATATACAAGCCCGGACCGTAAGGGAATGGAGCTTGGCGGAGCTTTGAAAAATGTAATCGCCCTTGCGGCAGGAATTGCTGATGGTGCCGGTTATGGAGATAATACAAAAGCGGCACTGATTACAAGAGGAATTACGGAGATTACCAGACTTGGTGTAAAGATGGGTGGCAATCCGAGTACATTCCACGGATTATCAGGAATCGGTGATTTAATCGTTACCTGTGCCAGCATGCACAGCAGAAACCGCCGGGCGGGAATTCTGATTGGACAGGGAAAGACAATGGAAGAAGCCATGACAGAAGTCAATGCCGTTGTAGAAGGTGTTTATTCTGCGAAGGCGGCACTGGCACTGGCAGAAAAATATAATGTTTCCATGCCAATCGTGGAACAGGTAAATGAAGTCCTTTTTAAAGGAAAAAATGTAAAACTGGCATTAAAAGATCTGATGTCAAGAGAAAAGCGAGATGAAATTGTAGAAGGATGGACAGAATAGACTTTCAAAAAGGAAAAAGAAAAATTTTAAAAGTAATATTCGGACGTACCGTATTATTGTTTCTTTCACTGATTATCCAATTTGCGGTTCTGATCTTCTTTTTTGTAAAATTATCAGAATATCTGGGTTATTATTATGGTGTTGGAATTATTATTTCTGTTATTTTGCTGATATATATCGTAAATTCGGATGAAAATCCATCGTATAAACTGGCCTGGGGAATACCGGTTGCACTAATGCCCGTGTTTGGCTCGCTCTTTTATCTCTTTGTGCATATCCAGCCGTACCGGAGAATTATTAATAATCGTCTGCAAGAGATTAATTATCATACGGCTGGTTATATGAAACAGGATCCGATGGTTTTGCAGGAGCTGGAAGAAAAAGATATCCAGGTAAAACATTTTGCGGATTATATGAACCTGGTAGGTCCGTTTCCAGTGTGTAAGAATTCCGATGCGAAATTCTATCCGCTGGGAGACGACTGGTATCCGGATATGTTAAAAAGGCTGAAAGAAGCAAAAGAATTTATTTTTATCGAATTTTTTATTGTGAATTATGGTGAACTGTGGGACTCTGTATTGGAAATCCTGAAGCAGAAGGCAAAAGAAGGAGTCGAGGTACGATTCATGTATGACGGAACCTGTACCTTCTTCCGGCTGCCTCATAATTATCCGGAATATCTGGGAAAAATGGGCATCCAGTGCAGGGTATTTTCCCCAATCCGTCCGGCACTGTCGACATACCAGAACAACAGGGATCACAGGAAGATTGTTGTCATTGATGGAAAAGTGGCATATACCGGGGGTGTCAATCTTGCGGATGAATATATCAACCGAATCGAGCGATTCGGACATTGGAAAGACACTGCGGTAGAATTGACCGGTGAAGTTGTAAATTCCTTTACCATGCTGTTTCTGCAGAACTGGAATATTACAAATAAACCGACGGAAGATGTGTCAAAATATATACGCAGTTATAAGGTCGAATCCGATGGCTATATTATGGGCTATACCGACAGTCCCTTTGACCATGTAGAGGTGGGAGAGGCAGTATACATGGATATACTGAATACGGCGAAACATTATGTACATATTATGACACCGTATCTCATTCTTGATAATGAGATGATTACATCTCTTGCATATGCGGCAAACCGCGGAATCGATGTAAAAATCATTATGCCCCATATCACGGACAAACCGTATGCATATATTGTGGCAAGAAATTATTATGAAATACTGCTGAAAAAAGGAATCCGCATCTATGAATATGAACCCGGATTCATTCATGCAAAAGAATTTATCAGTGATGACTGCAAAGCAGTTGTTGGATCTGTTAATATGGATTACAGAAGTCTTTATCTCAATTTTGAATGTGCGGCATATCTCTATCAGGTAAATGCAGTGCATGATGCAGAAAAAGATTTTCAGGATACATTACGGCAATGTATGGAAATCACATTGGAAGACTGCCGGAAATACAGTGGATTTAAAAAGTTCATAGGAAAATTCATGTGGCTCTTCTCACCGTTGATGTAACAGGTCACACCCTTTAGGGTGTGACATTAGAAAGGAGATTAATAAAATGGAAAAGAAACCATTCGTTACACTGGAGCAGATTAAGGAAATTACAAAGACATACCCGACACCATTTCATATTTATGATGAAAGAGGTATCCGGGAAAATGCAGAAAAGGTAAAGAAAGCTTTTTCATGGAATAAAGGATTCCGTGAATATTTTGCAGTAAAGGCAACACCAAACCCATTTTTAATTGATATTTTAAAGGAATATGGCTGCGGTGTAGACTGTTCTTCCATGACAGAACTTATTATGGCAGATAAGATGGGATTTGCACAGGATAAAATGAAGGATGGAATCATGTTTTCTTCCAATGCAACTCCGGCGGAAGAGTTTGTTTATGCAAGAAAATTAGGGGCGATTATCAATCTGGATGATTTTACCATGGTTGATTTCCTGGAAAAAACAGCCGGAATACCGGAAAAGATCTGCTGCCGTTACAATCCGGGCGGAGAATTTAAGATAAGCACAACCATTATGGATAATCCGGGAGATGCAAAATACGGCATGACAAAAGATCAGATGATAGAGGCCTATAAGATTTTAAAATCCAAAGGTGTAAAAGAATTCGGTATCCATGCATTCCTTGCAAGCAACACCGTAACCAATGAATATTACCCGACACTGGCAAAAGAACTCTTTGAGCTTGCCGTGGAATTAAAAGAAAAAACAGGTGCAAATATTACATTTATCAATCTTTCCGGCGGAATTGGAATCCCATACACACCGGACAAAGAACCGAATGATATCATGGTCATCGGGGAAGGGGTAAAGAAGGTATTTGAAGAAGTGCTTGTACCTGCAGGACTCGGCGATGTTGCATTGTATACAGAACTTGGAAGATTCATGATGGGTCCTTACGGTGCTCTGGTAACCCAGGCAATCCACGAAAAGCATATTTACAAAGAATATATCGGATGTGATGCCTGTGCTGCCAATCTTATGCGTCCGGCAATGTACGGTGCATATCATCATATTACAGTGCTTGGAAAAGAAAATGAAGCCTGCGATCATAAATATGATATTACCGGGTCTTTGTGTGAAAACAATGATAAATTCGCTATTGACCGTATGCTTCCGAAGATCGATATGGGAGATTATCTGTTCATTCATGATGCCGGTGCACATGGTTTCTCCATGGGATATAATTATAATGGTAAATTACGTTCAGCAGAATTGCTTTTAAAAGAAGATGGTTCTGTCCAGATGATAAGAAGAGCAGAGACCGTAAAGGATTATCTTGCAACATTTGATTTTTGTGATATTTTTAAGGATGTAGAATAAATATTATGATGAAATATATAGAAAAGGAAATCTTGAAAGGCAGGGATCTGGAAAAAAATATTTCCGACTATGTCATTCAGATGATGGATTATTATGGAAGATATTCCTGTGTGCGGTTATCCATGAATTATTTCACCTATTATGAAATGTCGGATGAAGGCGGCAAAGATAAAAAGCGGCAGAAGCTGACAGAAAGATTTCATGAAGTTATAAAAGGAATCCTCGAGGGCGGAGATACCGAAAAACTGATATCCGTGCTTACCGGATTAAGACAGGAAGTCATCACGATTATGTCAGAACTTACTGCCTGCGTGGATATTCTGAATATATACGAATACTGCTTTAACAGGATCGAATACCGCTATCAGGATGGAAGCAGATTCTTAAAGCAGACGGATGAAGAAGTGACTCGTGATATTCTGAATTATATTCTGAATGAAAAAGATAATGTGGTTATTAACGGAAAGATCTGCGAGGTTGTCAGACAGCTTCCGCTGCGTATGACAAAAGGCCGCTTTTTTGAACTTTTAAAGGAAGGCATGAAGGTCTATAAAGAAAGCGAAAAAGGCAGTGTTGATGATTTTCTATATATGCTGCGGACTGTAGCCATGCTCGACACGGCGGATGCACCTTCTAAAGTATCGGAAGAAATTGGTCTGATCTGCCGAAAATTTGCGGAAGCGGATTTAAAAAAACTGACACAGGAAGAATTCCAGCAGTTACAGGAGAAACTTCAGTTTGCGGCAGATTACATACAGGAATCCGTCAGCCATTATATGCTGTTGGCAGAAAATATCAATGATGCCTATGTGATGTTGTTGACGAATCAGGACTTTTTAAAACAGTTATGCCCGGTGCTGGCAAAGGCTTATGAAGAAAATCAGGATGAATTATTGCAGGATCGCAGGGATTATGATAACTGTACCAGACTGCTGGAAAAAGAATACCTCTTATACCATGGAACAGATTATGAAGAAATCTGTGAAGAGATAGAAGACGGTTTCCTGTATCTGGAAGGAAAACAGGAAAAATATGCAGGTCTGTTCCAGAAGTATGCATATCTTACGGATCAGCTGACAGAACAGCACCTGGAAGAACTGAAAAAGCTTGGATTGATGCCAGTGATGGAAAATTTTGCAAAAATCACAAAACTTGTTTCGGGAAGTATCTTTGTTGAATTTGATGACGAGGATGAAAAACACGAAATTGCCGGATTAGAATATATAGAAGAAAAATATGGACAGCTTGAAAAGCAGCTTACCGATTTGTTTGACAGAAGTGAAAAACCAGTAAACCGTGCGGTTATGGCACATATTCTTTCCGAACTTCCAGTGTTCTTTGGAAATGTGGAAGAAATTAAGAATTATGTATACCGTTCCTTAAATGCCTGCACCGATTTGGCAGAGAAGGCTGCCGTTGTACAGATTCTTGAATCCATGATGCAGGAAGAGTAAGGAATATGCCGGATAAGGAGGCTGAAAATGGAATTTTATAAAGGTATCTATGCAGATGATATGGTTTGCAGAAAACTGGAAAAAATAGAAAGGAAACTGCAAAATGCAGAATTTATAGCATTTATTCATGTCATTACACTGCCACTGACGGAAGACGGACAGTTGGAAATCTATCCGGCATATGTATTAGCACAGAAAGAATATCAGGGGCTTCCGTTTAAAGTGGTCGGAATTGCTTCCGGCAGGGAGGAAGCCCTTGTACTTGTTGAGATCATGGTAAATGACTGCATAGACGAAACGGGAACTGTTGATTTGAAAGCATATTTAGATTTTTGATTGAGGAAAAGTTATGTTGGGGATTCTGTTAATGATTTTAAAAATAATAGGCATTATATTACTGATTGTGTTGGCTATTGTCATTGCAGTCCTTGGCATACTGCTCTTTGTACCGGTGAGATACCGGTTTTACGGGTGTTTCCGGGAGAATTGCCGGGTGGCAGAGGGGAAAATCACATGGCTTATGCATATCGTCAGCTGCCCATTTTTTTTAACAGGAGAAAATCCCGGCATACAATTCCGGATATTTGGAAAAAAAGTAGATCTGGAAAAGAGAAAACAGGGAAGAAAAAAACAGAAAAAGCAGAAGAACCGGACAAAATACAAAACCGCAAAAACTTCTGCACCGGAAGCAAAAGAACGGTTAAAAAGTACCATCAGCAGTCAGCACAAAGAAACACTTCAGATACAGGAAATCAGCGGACCGCCGCAGAATACAGAAGAGCTGCAGGAAAAAACAGGAAAACTTCCGGGAAAAAGCATATTTGAAAAGATTTCTGATACAATACAGAATAGAATCAGAAAAATAAAGAAAAGAATTTTACGAATCCGAAATGCCATAAAAAGGGCAATACAGAAGAAAGAAAAAATAAGTAAATTAATAGAATCCCTGAAAAGTAAAAAAGAAAAGATATTTGATTTTCTGGCAGACGAGGAAGCACAGCGGGCAAAAGGCGAAGTGATTCTTACCTGTAAGAAATTATTCCGCCATATCATGCCGGTAAAATTGAGGGCAGATGTAAAATTCGGATTTTCAGAACCGGATGAAACCGGGGTCTGTTATGCCTTGTTATGCCTGTTGTATGGAAAATATGAAGGAAAACTGATCCTGGAGCCTGATTTTGAACACGAGCTATTAGAGGGAGAAATCCGGTGCAAAGGAAGAATAAGATTGATAAATCTGATATACTATGGTATATCTTTTTATAGAAATAAGAAATTAAAAGAATTTATAACACTGATTCAGAATTTATAAGATGGAGGTTGTTCAGATGGCAGAAAATAAGAATGATTTTAACGGAACCGTACAGTCCCTTTTCAGCGGAATGTCAGGAGTGCTTTCAACGAAAACAGTTGTGGGAGATGCTGTGACAATTGGGGATACCATTATACTGCCGCTTGTAGATGTAAGCTTTGGCATGGCAGCCGGTGCAAAGAAAAACGGAGTACAGGGTACAAACGGAAGTGGAACAAGAGATAACAGTTCCCAGAGCTCACAGGGCGGAATGGGAGTCAAAATGTCTCCGAGTGCAATTCTTGTGATACACAATGGAACAACCAAGCTGGTAAATATTAAAAATCAGGATACTGTTACCAAGATTCTGGATATGATACCAGATCTGATCGATCGTTTTAAAGATAATGGAAACGAAAAAGAAAAGGATGAACTCTCAGAGAAAGAAATCCTGGATGCTGTAACAAAGGAAGAAAATAACCAGTAATGCATATAATATAATAATTCATATTTCAGGAAAAGCAGAATGCAGAAAATTTGTGGATTTATTTTATTTTGGATGGCTGTCGGCATTGTCATCGGAATGCAGATGGAATGTAATTTTTTTGTGATTTGCGTTATTATTGGGATGTTATTATTGGGATTTAATTTATTTTGCAGAAAATAAAATCAGGAGCTTAATTGTGGGACAGATTACATTAACAGAATTAAATTACATGGAAGGTGCCCGATATTTAGGATATGGGACAGGCACTCCGGATGACAGGGTAAAGGCAATGATGGAAGATTGTTCCAGACAGATATGTTCGCAGGCAAATCCGAGGTTTGTATACCGGATTTTTGAGCTGACAAAAGATGGACAGAAGATAGGACTGGCAGGTACGACGCTGCACCTTTCGGGAAATTCCATCCGGGAACATTTAGACGGCTGCGAACATGCCATCTTATTGTGTGCGACTCTGTCTGATACGATTGACAGATTAATCAGGAAATATGAAATTTCTGATATGGCAATGGCTGTGATTATGGATGCGATGGCCGGAGTCGCTATAGAACAGGTGTGCGATAAGGCAGAGGACATTATCCGGAATGAGTATGAAAAAGTATATGGAAAATCATATTTTACATGGCGGTATGGATACGGATACGGGGATCTTCCGCTTCAGGAGGAAAAGGCTGCATTGCAGCTTCTGGAAAGTGAAAAGCGGATCGGAGTCGGAATCAGCGACAGCCTTATCATGTTTCCACGAAAAACCGTAGCATGTATTATCGGCATAAGTAAAACCGAGATAAAATCATCCCGGAAAGGATGCATATCCTGTAATATGCGGGAACGGTGTAAATTTAGACAGAGAGGTGAACGTTGTGGATTTTAAAACATTACAGAAGAAAAAGTATATATTGCTGGACGGAGCAATGGGAACAATGCTTCAGAAGCGCGGACTGAAAATCGGAGGCATTCCGGAAGAACTGAATATCACAAATCCGGATATCGTAGAGGAAGTACACAGATTATACATACAGGCGGGTTCGGATATTGTGTATGCCAATACCTTCGGAGCAAACGGCTACAAACTCAGCCATTCCGAATATTCGGTGGAAACGCTTGTGTCTGCCGGCATACGGATTGCAAGGAAAGCCTGTAAGGGAAGTGACTGTCTGGTGGCACTGGATATCGGAACGATCGGACAGCTGTTAGAGCCAACAGGAACACTTTCCTTTGAATCTGCCTATGCATATTACAAAGAAATGCTGGTGGCAGGAGAGAATGCAGGAGCCGATCTGGTTGTTTTTGAAACACAGACAGACCTGCTGGAATTAAAAGCTGCCGTACTTGCAGCAAAAGAAAATACTTCTCTCCCGATTCTCTGTACTATGACGTTTGAAGAAAATATGAGAACATTTACCGGCGTGTCGATTTCAGCCATGGCAAAAACCATGGAAGGTCTGGGCGTGGAAGCAATCGGTGTAAACTGTTCCTTAGGACCAAAGGAATTATATACGGTTCTGGAAGAAATGACCAAATGGACAAACCTTCCGCTGATTTTAAAGGCGAATGCAGGTCTTCCGGATCCTGTGACGAATGAATACAATATTTCGGCAGAAGAATTTGCAGAGGAATCGGCAAAATCAGCGGTACATTATGTAAAATATTTTGGCGGATGCTGTGGTACGGATGAAACATTTATCAGCGAATTAAAGAAAGTTCTTGCCCGGACAGAATTTCCGCAGGCAAAACAGAAAATTGTCCGTCCGGTGGTTTGCTCGGCAACCTGTACGGTTGAATTATCAGAGCCGCGTGTTATCGGAGAGCGTATTAATCCGACTGGCAAGAAGAGATTTAAAGAAGCTTTGTTGAATCATGACATTGACTATATCTTAAATCAGGCCGTAGAGCAGACGGAAGCAGGTGCTGAGATTCTGGATGTAAATGTCGGACTTCCGGGAATCAATGAAAAAGAAATGATGGTATCGGTATTAAAGGAACTTCAGGGAATTACGGATGCTCCGCTCCAGATTGATTCCACCATTCCGGAAGTTATCGAAGCTGCACTCCGGGTTTATAACGGAAAACCGATTTTAAATTCCGTAAACGGCGAGGAAAAGTCACTGGAAACAATCCTGCCATTGGCAAAGAAATACGGTGCGTGTGTGATTGGTCTTGCACTGGATGAAAACGGAATTCCAAAGACAGCACAGGGACGTTTTGAGATTGCACAGAGAATTCTTGCAAGAGCACAGGAATATGGAATTCCGAAAGAGGATGTTATTATTGACTGTCTGACCTTAACGGCAAGTGCGGAGCAGGATGGAGTCAAGGAGACACTTAGCTCGTTAAAGCGGGTGACAGAGGAACTGGGACTGAAAACGGTTCTCGGGGTATCTAATATATCATTCGGTCTGCCAAACAGAGAACTGATTAATCATACATTTTTAACCATGGCGTTGGAAAATGGTCTTACCCTGCCGATTATGAATCCGAACATTGCATCCATGATGGGAGCATTCCGGGCATATAAACTACTTGCAGGTTATGACAGGGATTCAAGGGATTATGTGGCAAATTATGCAGGGGTCGTTATGAAAACCGTTTCCGATAATAAGAACCAGGCAGCGGCGGAACAGACACAGCAGGATGATTCCACAGCGGGAAAATTAAAGAATGCATTGGAAAATGGATTAAAAAGTGAAGGAAGCAGATATACGTCTATCCTAATTGAAGAAGAGAAGAAAGATTCCATGGAAATTATCAATGAGATTCTGATTCCGGCACTGGATAAAGTCGGAACAGAATTTGAAAAAGGAAAGATTTTTCTTCCGCAGCTGATTCTGTCAGCCGGTGTTGCAACAGCCTGCTTTGATGTTATTAAAAACAAAATGATGAAGGAAGACAACGCACCGGCGGCAAAGGGAAATATCGTTCTGGCAACTGTAAAGGGAGATATTCATGATATCGGAAAGAATATTGTAAAGGTATTGCTGGAAAACTACGGATATAATGTCATAGATCTGGGAAAAGATGTCGATTACCAGAAAGTTGTGGATGCTGCGATTGAGTATAAGGCAGAACTTGTCGGGCTGTCAGCTCTTATGACAACAACACTGGTATCCATGGAGGAAACCATAAAGCTGCTGCGTGAAAATAATGTTCCGGCAAAGGTTGTTGTGGGCGGAGCGGTATTAACGGCTGATTACGCACAGCAGATCGGTGCTGATTATTATGCAAAGGATGCAAGGGAAACCGTAGAAATAGCCAGAAAAGTAATAGGAGCATAAAAAATGAGGCTAATTGGAAAATCAAGATTTTTAACCATCGTACTTACAGGAATCCTGCTTATTTCGATTTTGGCAGGATGTGCAAAAAAGGAGATAGAAAATAAGAATAACAGTGGAGCACAGGAAACAACTGTTCAGGAAGAAAGTGTAACAATCCGGGTGGGGTCCCTGAAAGGACCGACTTCCATGGGACTTGTACATCTTATGGACTTAAATGACAGTGCTGAGACAGAAAATTCCTATGAATTTACAATGGAAACAGATGCATCCGCATTGCTTCCCCTGCTGATAAAGGGAGACCTGGATATTGCCCTGATTCCGGCAAATCTTGCGGCAACCCTTTATCAGAAGATGGATGGGGAACTTAAGGTGCTTGATATTAATACCGGCAGTGTGCTGTATCTTTTATCTGGAAATTCAAAGATTTCCAAAATCAGTGATTTAAAGGGGAAAACCATTTATCTTCCGGGAAAGGGAACAACACCGGATTATGTACTTTCCTATCTGTTAAAGGCAAATGGGCTGACAGAAAAGGATGTTACTGTAGAATACAAATCCGAAGCCACAGAAGTAGCAGCAGCCCTTTCCCAGGATAAGGAAGCCTGCGGTCTGTTGCCGCAGCCGTTTGCGACATCAGCCTGTATACAGGATCCGGATCTTGGTGTACGGATTGATATCGGAGAAGAATGGAAATCCGTAGAAAAAGACAGTAGTGTGGTAACCGGTGTGACGGTTGTGCGTTCCGCATTTTTAAAGTCACATCCACAGGCAGTCAGCACATTCCTGAAAGAACAGGAAGCTTCTGCGGAATATGCGAATACAGAAACAGAATCTGCGGCAGAACTTGTAGTAAAATACGGAATTCTTGCTAAAGCAGCGATTGCACAAAAAGCAATGCCATTATGCAGTATTACTTATATCGATGGAAAAGAGATGAAGACGGCATTATCGGGATATCTTACCGTGTTATATGACATGCAGCCGGAATCCGTTGGCGGAAAGCTTCCGGGAGATGATTTCTATTATGAAGCTGAATAAAGTCTTAAGGAAAGGAACTGCCATACTGCTCATCTTTGCAGTATGGCAGTTTGCCTGTTTTAAAACAGGTAATGAAATTCTGCTGCCCTCACCGGAGCGTGTGTTTGCGGTCCTGCTGGAAGAGGTGCAAAAAGAACGTTTCCGTTTTATCATCCTATCGTCGGTTACCCGTATCTGCAAAGGCTTTCTGGCAGCTTTTCTTGCCGGATTTGTACTGGCGAGTCTGGCATTTTTTATTCGCCCGTTAAAAGATCTGGTAAAACCATTTCTGGCAGTATTAAAGGCTATCCCTGTAGCATCTTTTGTTGTGATGTTGTTAATCTGGACCGGTTCCGGGAATCTGGCCGTGTGGATCTCCTTTCTGGTGGTATTTCCGGTTATCTACGAAAATACCCTGTCAGGATATGAAAATGCGGATCCTATGCTGGAGGAAGAAGCAAGGGTATACCAGGTAAGACTATATTATAAATGGTTTTATGTATACCGTCCGTCATTGTCTGATTATCTGCTCAATGCAATAAAGGTAGCTTCCGGAATGGCATGGAAATCCGGGGTGGCAGCGGAGTTAATCGGAACTCCGTTAAATTCGCTTGGGGAGCAGCTGTATCTTTCTAAAATCACAATCGATACTGCCGCTGTCTTTGCATGGACTCTGGTAATTATTATACTGGGTAGTATATTTGAGGCGGTTCTGGCGGCTGTCTGCCGACTGCTCCGACTGCAGAAACGATCGCTTGTCCCACCGGTTGGCAGACATCATAAAACCGCCATCTTTCAAAGGATAGAAGGAAGAAACCTGTGCAAAAAATTCGGGAAAAAAACCGTATTTGAAAATTATAGTTTTTCTTTTGAAAATCACAAAGTTATCGCACTGACCGGGGAGTCCGGAATTGGAAAAACAACATTATTCCGTATGATTACAGGAGCAGAACTGCCGGATTGCGGGGAGATCCGGACAGATAACCGGACAAAACCTGTGATTTCCTGCCTTTTTCAGGAAAACAGGCTGTGTGAGAGTGCGGATGCCATTGCAAACGTGATGTTTCTTACGGGAAGGAGTGCATTACAGGCGGAAACGGAACTGAAAAAACTGTTGCCTGCCGATTGCCTGAAACTTCCAGTAAGCCGGTTAAGCGGCGGAATGAAAAGAAGAGTTCTGATTGTGGCTGCGATGTGTGCGAATGCGGATCTTATTCTGATGGATGAGCCTCTGACCGGACTGGACGAAAAAAACAAAAGGAAAGCGGCAGATTATATTAAAAAAAACAGGAAAGACCGGCTTTTATTATTTTCTACACATAGTATAGAAGAAATGTCACTGATGGAGCATGATTTTGAAATAAAAATTGTAAGAAATGCATAAAAGCCTTTGACTAAATTATGTAAATGATGTAAAATATGTTAATAAAGGCTGAACGGAGAATCAGTCGGAAAGGGATGGAGGAAAGAGATATGCGAAAAAAAACTGTAGCAGCAAACTGGAAGATGAACATGACGAGAAGTGAGGCAAAGAGTCTTTTGGGAGAGTTGGTTCCGATGCTCAAAGACACGGACACGGATATCATTATCTGTGCACCTTACCTTACGATTCAGACAGTTTTGGATTGCGTAGAAGGTACTGATATCCATGTGGGCGCCGAGAATATGTATTTTGAGGACAAAGGTGCCTATACAGGAGAAATATCACCTGTGATGCTGAAAGAAGCAGGAGTAACCCATGTGATTCTGGGACATTCTGAACGCAGGAAATATTTTGGTGAAACAAATGAGATCGTAAACAAGAAGATTATCAAAGCTTTGGAATACGGTCTTGTACCGATGGCATGCTGTGGAGAATCTCTTGAGATTCGGGGTGATGGTCTGGCAAAACAGTATATTCACAGACAGATTATGGAGATGTTGCAGGGAGTACAGAAGGAAGATGTCAGCAGCTGTATCTTTTCTTATGAACCAATCTGGGCGATCGGAACGGGGATTGGAGCAACAAAGGAGCAGGCAGAGGAAGGCTGCATGGAAATCAGAAGAAGTATTGAGAGCATTTATGGCAGTGATGTGGCAGAGAATGTGACTGTTTTATATGGCGGTAGTGTAAATGCATCAAATGCGGATACTATCTTCCCAATTAAGGATATTGACGGCGGACTTTTGGGAACTGCGAGTCTGAATACGGATTTTGCAAAAGTTGTAAAAATACGAGAAAAGTATGATTAATCCAGAAGGAGGGAAAGATCATGGAAACATCATTACAGGAAAAGGAGAGAAACGAAGATAAGAAGAAAAAGAGCTTATTTACTGGGAAAATGAAGAGTGAAAACAAAGAAAAAGTAAAAAAAGAGAAGAAGGAGCGGGTAAAAAAGGAGAAACCTGCGAAGGTCAAGGAAAAAAAAGAACGGGTAAAAAAAGTAAGAACGAAAAAGGAAAAGGGAAAAGACGAAGGCGGAAAAGAAAAGAAAATTTCAAGGATGCCAAAAACGGGAAAGACAAAGAAAGTTAAAAATGCAAAAAAATCAGCATCCATGAAGACAAGGATATTGGTTACGGTTCTTCCGGTTACGATCATCGCGATGACTGCACTGACTATTATCAGTGTGCAATATGGAAGTAAAAATATTAACAGTGCCATTTCCGCCCAGATGGAGGCGGAATTGCAGGTTCAGGGAAATAAAGTAACGAATTACTTTACCAAGATTATAGATATTGCCAATACACTGGCAAGTACGGTAAATAGCAGCTACCAGCAGGTGAATCTGGATTCCTTTGAAACCGAACTGGTTGATATTGTGACACAGAATGATGCACTGATCGGAAGCGGTATCTGGTTTGAATCCGGCTATTTTACAAATGGAATCGAAAAAATAGAGGCGAATGCCACGGTGTCTACGGCAGAACAGGGAATGGCCGATTCTGAGGAAGAATCATCGGAAGAAGAGACCATTTATTATGTCGGACCATATGCCATAAGGGATAATGGTAAGATTCAGATTACATATAAGTATAGTACTGCGGATAACAGCTATTTCAAACAGAAGTTCTATATGATGGCAAAAGAAGTAAAAAGCACGATATTAACAGAACCGATGTATGATATCACTGCAAGAAGTTTTAAGGTGACAGCAATTGTGCCGATGTTTACGGATAATGTATTTATCGGATGTGTAACGGTGGATGTCAGCCTGGATAATATCAAGGAATTTATCGGAAATGCAGCCATCGGGGACAATGGTAAGGCAACCCTTCTTTCTGCAGAAGGAAAATATCTGGCAGGAAGTACGGAAAAGAATGTTTCCAAGGGCCTGAAAATTGTGGATGAGGAGAATGAATCTCTTGCAAAAGCTGGTGAAACTGTTGTACAGAATGACAGCGGCGAAACAGAATATACGGACGGCGGTAAGAAGTATAATGTTTATTATAGTACATTGGAGAGTAATGGCTGGAAAATTATGATTGCCATTCCGGAAAAGGAAGTCATGCAGTCCATAACCCAGATGACAGTCGTATTAATCATGCTCTGCCTGTTAGCTATAGTTATATCAGCAGTAGTTATTGTTATTGCGGTTACATCCATTATCAAACGTCTTAAGAAAGTCAATGTATTTGCAGGGGTACTTGCAGAGGGAGACTTTACGGTAGAACCGTTAAGAATCCAGTCCGGCGATGAACTGGCACTTATGGCAGAATCCCTGAACAGAATGTATGACAGCAATAAGGGAATGATTGTAAATATTGCAGAACATTCCAGCAAGATCGATAATTCAAGCAAAGAATTATTTGATGCGGCACAGAGACTGACCGAACAATTCCGTCAGATTCAGAACAATATGAATGAAGTAAATGAATCCATGATGACGGCAGGTGCAGCAACCGAAGAGGTAAATGCATCTGCAGAAGAGGTTCTGTCCAATATTAATGTTCTGACCGATGAAACCGAAAACAGTATGAAGATGGTCGGAGAAATCCGTAAGAGAGCGGAACAGGTTGGCGAAAACAGCAAAAAGGCATATGAATCCGCAAGTGAGCTTTCCGTTGATTTTGAAAAGAAGCTTACCATTACCATGGAAAATGCAAAGGTAGTGGATAATATCGGTGAACTTGCATCTGTCATTTCAGGTATTGCCGACCAGATTGATTTATTATCATTAAACGCATCCATTGAAGCAGCACGTGCCGGGGAACAGGGAAAAGGGTTTGCGGTGGTTGCTTCTGAGATTGGAAAACTGGCGAAGGGAACAGCTTCTGCTGTCGAACGTATCCAGAATACAATCGGAGATGTCCAGAAGGCATTTGATGATCTGAACAGTGCAGCAGGTGGTATTCTTGATTTCGTAAAGAATACGGTTACACCGGATTATGACAGTTTTGTGGAAGTTGCCCAGCAGTATGGCAATGATGCAGAGAGTATCGAAGAACTGGCACATAGTATTTCCGATATGTCAAATAGTATCAAGAATATTATGACCGAAGTATCTCAAGCGATCCAGAGTATTGCCCAGGCTTCCCAGACAACCTCGGATATCAGCAATAGCATTACACAGGTAGTAGATGACGTTACGGAAGATGTAAAGGGAATCTCCCAGATGTCGGAAGATACAAGCAGTATTGCTTCTGATTTGAATGAAGTAGTAGGAAAATTCAAATTATAAATGAAAAGCGAAAGGACGGCCGTGCAGGCTGTCCTTTTTGCTTTGCTGAAATATCTATTTATTCCAAAAAATAAAAGAAGATGTAAAAACACCTTCTTTTATAAGTTCTTATTTTAAAATTAAGCTCTCTCAACAAATCCAGATCTTAAACATCTTGTACATACATACATTTTCTGAGCAGTTCCGTTAACATTAACCTTAACTGACTTTACATTTGACTTCCAGATTCTGTTTGATCTTCTATGAGAATGGCTCACATTATTTCCAAAGTGAGCAGCTTTACTACAAATTGCACATTTTGCCATGATTCACACCTCCTTGATATAAGAGTACCTGGTCATTTGACCACAACATATGGTATTCTAACAGAATTATTTGTATTTTGCAAGCTTTTTTAATAATTTTATTAAAAATCTTTTCATTTTCTTTCTTTTATGCTATACTATAAAAAAATTAAAGCGATATAATGCATAAAGGAGGACTTACGATGAAGGGAACGATCACTACTGCTAATGGTAATGTTACAATAGATGAAAGTGTTATAGCAAAGTATGCCGGCACAGTTGCAGTCGGATGTTTTGGTATAGTAGGTATGGCTGCGATCAGCATGAAAGACGGACTTGTCAAATTATTAAAGAAAGACAGCCTGACCAAGGGGATTGATGTTGAGATTGGAGAAGATAATGAGGTTTCCTTAAGCTTTCATGTGATAGTGGCTTATGGAGTATCCATCTTTACGGTATCTGACAATCTGGTTTCAAGTGTCAGATATGAAGTAGAACAGTTTACGGGGCTGAAAGTAAAAAAGATTCAAATATATGTTGAAGGCGTAAGAATTATTGATTAAGTAATTAGGAGGAACCAATCGTGGTTAAAACGTTAGATGCTGTACTTGCACAGAAGATGTTTCTGGCAGGTGCGAAAAATCTGGAAGCAAAGAAAGAATGGATCAATGAATTAAATGTATTTCCAGTGCCGGACGGTGATACTGGTACAAATATGACCATGACGATCATGTCAGCAGCAAAAGAGGTAGCAGCAATAGAGAATCCTGACTTTGTGTCATTAAGCAAGGCCATCTCTACCGGCTCACTCCGTGGGGCAAGAGGTAATTCAGGTGTTATTCTTTCGCAGTTATTCCGTGGATTTACAAAAGAGGTTAAGAATGCAGAAGAAATCAACAGTACCGTACTGGCGAAATCTTTTGAACGTGCGGTAGAAACTGCATATAAAGCTGTTATGAAGCCAAAGGAAGGAACGATTCTTACGGTTGCAAAAGGAGTTGCAGATAAGACGGTTGAACTGGCAAGAAAGACAGATGATCTGGAAGTGATTATCCGTGGAGCAATTGAGTACGGAGACGAAGTCCTTAACAGAACTCCTGAGATGCTTCCTATCTTAAAGCAGGCTGGGGTTGTGGATTCCGGCGGTCAGGGTCTTATGCAGGTATTGAAAGGCGCATTTGATGTATTTCTTGGAAAAGAAGTGGATTTTACCGTGGAGCAGCCTGTTGCATCCCCGGCACAGACAGTGGGAAGCAAGGCGGAAGCAGATATCCGCTTTGGTTATTGTACAGAATTTATTATTATGCTTGAGAAAGAATATACTGCACAGACGGAGAAAGAATTCAAGGCATATCTGGAATCCATAGGTGATTCCATCGTCGTGGTTTCGGATGAAGACATTGTAAAAGTTCATGTGCATACCAACGATCCGGGACTGGCTATCCAGAAAGCACTTACCTATGGTTCTCTGACAAAGATGAAGATCGATAATATGAGGGAAGAGCATCAGGAGAGACTGATTAAGGATGCTGAAAAAGCAGCACAGGAGCAGAAAAAAGAAGAGAAAGAGCCACCAAAGGAATACGGATTCATCGCAGTATCGGTCGGAGAGGGATTAAGTGAAATCTTCAAAGGACTGGGTGTTGATATTGTCATCGAAGGCGGACAGACGATGAACCCAAGTACGGAAGATATTTTAAAGGCGGTAGAACAGATCAATGCAAAGACAGTTTACGTCCTTCCAAATAATAAGAACATTATTCTGGCAGCAAATCAGGCAGCATCACTGACAGAAGATAAGGAAGTTGTCATTGTTCCGTCAAAGACAATACCGCAGGGAATTACCGCATTGATTAATTTTGTGGAAGGTCAGAGTGGAGATGAGAATCTGCAGAATATGACGGAAGAAATGTCAAAGGTAAAGACCGGAGAAGTAACCTATGCTGTCCGTGATACACAGATAGATGGAAAAGTGATTAAAGAGAATGATATTATGGGCATTGGCGATGCCGGAATATCAGCTGTCGGCCAGAGTATCAAAGGTACAACACTGGATATGCTGGATGATCTGATTGATGAAAACAGCGAATTAGTCAGCATTTATTACGGAGAAGGCATGAGTGAAGAAGATGCACAGGAACTGGCGGAAGCTGTGACAGCCAGCCATGCGGGCATCGAATGTGAAGTAAATTATGGCGGACAGCCAGTTTATTATTATATCGTATCAGTAGAATAGAAAGTGGGATTGTGGTGTGGTTTAGACTGCACCATTTCTCATATTTTGCAAAAAACGGAGGAACAATCTGGAAAGCGGCAGGATATCGGAAAATGAGAATATTAGAAGTAAAAGGAATCGGTGAAAAAACAGAAAAGTTATTTCAGAAATTAGGAGTCTATACAACGGATGATCTGATTGAATTTTATCCGCGCAATTATGATATGTATCAGGCTCCCATAAGGGTCTTTGAACTGGACAATCAGAGTGTCGCAGCATTTCATTGTGTGATTGTGACCACACCGGTTATCCGGCAGGTACGGAAGCTGTCTATATTGATTCTGAATGCAAAGGATGAGGATGGGGAAAATATTACGGTAAAATGGTATAATATGCCATTTTTAAAGAATAAATTCCGGATTGGACAGCATTATGTGTTCCGTGGAAAGGTTTCCAAAAATAATTTCTATGGAAAAGACAGAAATAATGGAAAAATTACTTTAGAACAGCCGGAGATATATCTTCCGGAGGAGTATGCAGGAAAACAGGGGGCTCTTTCCCCGATATATCGTCTGACGGAGGGATTATCGAATAAAATCGTTACCAAATCGGTAAAGCAGGTGATTGAAAATGAATTTGCAGGGTATGAATTTCTTGCGGAAGAAATTTTGCAGAAATATCATCTGATGGGATATCAGACTGCCATTCTGAAAATTCATTTTCCGGAAACAGAGGAAGAGATGCAGGAAGCAAGAAGGCGGCTTGCGTTTAATGAGTTTTTTCTTTTTCTTATGGCACTTCACCGGTTTAAAGAAGAGGAAGGTGTTGTTTTGAATGAATATCCGGTCGATGATTTTAAACGGACGGATGCATTTCTGGAAAGCCTTCCTTATGAATTAACTGGTGCACAGAAGAAAGTAATTGCACAGATGAGAAACGATTTTTCCGGGAAACGTCCGATGAACCGCCTGATTCAGGGGGATGTAGGTTCCGGGAAAACCATAGTGGCTCTGACAGGACTCATGGATATTGCATTTCAGGGATATCAGGGAGCATTGATGGCACCGACGGAGGTGCTGGCAGTGCAGCATTATGAAAGTATTTCAAAGATGCTGGAAGAAAACAATATCCCCCTGCGGGTGGAATTACTGACCGGTTCCATGAAAGCGAAAGAAAAGAGGCAGGCTTATGAAAGAATTGAACTGGGAATTTCTGATATCATTATCGGAACACATGCGATCATTCAGGATGCGGTGAGATATTACAACCTGGCACTGGTTATCACGGATGAACAGCACCGGTTTGGGGTAAAGCAGCGGGAAAAGCTTTCGGATAAAGGTCTGTATCCGCATATTATGGTTATGAGTGCGACACCTATTCCGAGAACTCTTGCCATTATTCTGTATGGCGATCTGGATGTTTCCGTTATCGATGAGCTTCCGGTGGGACGGCAGCCTGTTAAAAACTGTGTGGTTGGAAGGGAATACCGTCCGAATGCATATCGTTTTCTGGCGGAACAGGTGCATCAGGGACATCAGTGCTATGTGATCTGTCCGATGATAGAGGAGAATGAGAATCTCGAATCAGCGGATGTCATAAGCTATGCGGAAATACTGCGGGAAAATCTTCCGGATGATATCAGGGTGGAATATCTGCATGGAAAAATGCCTCCAGGCAGAAAAAATGAAATTATGGAATGCTTTGCCGCAAATGAGATTCAGGTTCTGGTATCAACCACGGTTATAGAAGTGGGTGTCAATGTTCCCAATGCAACTGTTATGATGGTTGAGAATGCGGAACGCTTCGGACTGGCTTCCCTGCATCAGTTAAGGGGAAGGGTAGGAAGAGGAAAAGCACAGTCATACTGTATTTTTATAAGTACATCTGATAAAGCAGAAACAAAAAAGAGGCTGGAAATTTTAAATAAATCAAATGATGGATTTGAAATCGCAGACTGGGATTTAAGACTGCGCGGACCGGGAGATTTCTTCGGTATACGACAGAGCGGGGATATGGATTTTAAAATTGCCGATATTTATTCCGACGCAAAAACACTGCAGGAAGCGGCAGAGGCAGCCGGATTTGCAGAGCAGAATAAGTATCTGCTGGATGCCGGAAGAATGCAGATGCTGGAAAATAAACTGGAAAAATACATTACAGAAGAATTCAAATTGAATCTGTAGAGGAAGTACAATGAGGGAAAAGAAAACAATCAGACATTATTTATGGGTAAGAATTTTTTTTATCGTATTGATTACCGTGTTAATTATTATGACATTATTTATTGCGGCATGGCAGAAAAATACGATTAATTATCTCTTTCAGAGTGAAGAGAAAAAGATTATCCAGAATCAGGAATACATATCCGATGCCCTTGAGCGGGCGCTTTCTCTGAAAATATTAAGCGAAGGTACGGAAGAACTTTCCGATGAGCAGATTCAGTCAGCTGTACAGTCCACATTGTATTACAATGTCGGGGAGATTGTTCTGTTCCGGGATAGCAATATAATAGGAAGCAATAACTGGGGAAAGAGAAACCAGGATACGGAACTGTTGGAAGAAAACCTGGCATCTGATGAATGTTATATCCGATATTATAAGACGGAGGACGGAGGATATGTCAGGGCGGTATCGTCAGTCAATCTTCTTGATAAAGAGTACAAAATGATTACGACCACGGATATATCACAAATCTATGATTACCAGAATAAACTGCTGGGACAGATTACATTGATTGGTATTGCCGGTGGTGCAGTTATGGCACTTATTTTACTGCTGGTCTTTCATATCGCATTCCGGCCATTGAAACAGATTAATGAAAATGTTAAGCGTATTGCCGGTGGCAGTTATGAATACCGTCTGAATGTAAAACGAAGGGATGAACTGGGCGAATTAGCTGCCAATATTAATGATATGGCACAGGCAGTCAACGATAATATTATTTCATTAAAAGAAGCGGCTGCGAAACAGGAGCAGTTTATCCAGAATATTGCCCATGAACTTAAGACTCCCCTTACGTCCATTATCTGTTATGCACAGCTTCTTCAGACACAGGGGAATGTAACGGAGGAAAAGAGGATTCAGTTTGCTGCCGTTATTGCCGATGAGGGGCAGTGGTTAAAGAATATGTCTGACAGGATGCAGGATTATATCTGTATCGGGGTAATAAACGAATATAACCGGCAGAAAGTAAATATAAAACAGCTTATGCAGGAGGTGTGTGGGAAAATGCAGTCCGTATATCAGAAGTACAATATCGGACTGCAGCTGCAGTCCGAAGATTTTTCTGTAAGAGTAGAACAGGATCTGTTTGAACGAATGCTGTATAATTATCTGGATAACGCCCGGAAAGCTTCTGCGGAAAATGGAGAGGTACGGTTATCCGCATATCAGACAGAGGATGGTTATACCATTGAAATTGCAGACCATGGAATTGGTATGGCACAGGAAGAAATTGGAAAAATCGAAGATCCCTTCTATATGATAGACAAGGCACGGGGCAGGAAAACCGAAGGTGTGGGGCTTGGAATGGCAATCGCCGGAAAAATAGCGGCTGCACATCATGGTGAGGTACGAATAGAAAGCATACCAAAAGAAGGAACAATCATCCGGATTCATTTCTCGGAGGATTTAGATTATACAAAATAAACAAAAAATAGCAAAAAATGAAAAAATAATTGTACAAAAGATAGAAAAGTTATGAGGTTACAATTAGATGACAGTTAGGTGACAGTTCGGTTACATCAGTATGTTATACTACTTTTGAAACGGTTTATTTAGTAGTTTAATATAAGCAGGCGTGCGACGCAATAGCCATGGTAAATGGGATACTTTTGTATCCCATTTACTGACTTTATCTTATAAGAGGTTAAGAAAGGGGATTATCATGATAAGAATGGAGATGAAACGTGCGTTTCATAACAGAAATTTTTATATTGCACTTATTATAGGTTGTGGGATTGCAATAGGTCAGTATATCCAGAATGTGCTTCCCATGATAAAATATCTGCCAATGGATGTGGAAAAAGGGGTTTATCCACATTCGGTCTTTAACAAATGGATAGGAGGGGAATATCATACACTCTGGCCGATGTTATTCTACTTTATCCTGCCCGTGCTTGCTGCATTGCCGCATGGGGACAGTTATTACCAGGATATCCAGAGCGGATATTTTAAAAATATATGTACAAGAACGAAAAAGAGCAGTTATTTAAAAGCAAAGGCATGGGCGGCATTTTCCAGTGCATTTGCAGTGATTACCATACCACTGTTTCTCAACCTGCTGCTGGCATCCATGACTCTGCCGGCATTGCCGCCTGAGGTTTCTACCGGATTTTTCTATGTTATGGATAAAAATATGGGAGCAGAACTGTTTCTGGAACATCCATGGATTTATATACTGCTGTACATTCTTCTGGATGGCATTTTTGCGGCATTTTATGCGGGTATTGCACTGGCAGGAACCTGTTTTGTGTCCGGAAGATTTGTAGTTACGATTCTGCCGTTTACCATACATATGATATTATATGTGCTGGCAATGGGAATTCCTTCCATAGCACCGGTCAGTTTTCTGAGTCCTTCCCAGCCAGTGCCGGCAAATGCCATGATTATTGCCGCAGAGGGAATCGCAGCCAGTGCCGCAGTTTTTATTTTCTATTATAAAAAGGGGAGAACTGATGAATATCTGGAAGAATAGAAATTATAATATTATTATGTACATCCTGTATGAACTGGCTGCGGCATGGTTTTTCTGGATGCAGAACAGAAAAAGCGTGCTGGGAGAATATGGAATTGGTGATTTCCGGGATCTTATAACAGTGCTTACTGTCGGTGAACCAGAGTTTATACATATTATTTTTGCACTTCCATTATGGCTGTCCGTTCTGATGCTGACAAAAGAAGAATATAGGATTCAGACCGTAATCCGGAAGAAAAGCAGGAAACAGATCCTGGGAGATGGTCTGCTCCGGACAGTTTCTACAGCATTACAGATATCACTTTTTCAGATTGTGCTGATTCTGACAGGAACAGTTTTTTTTCATATAAATGCAGATTCCGGAAAGGAAGTTTCCTATATTCTGCATTTAGCATTCTTTTTTATAGAATACTTTATGGCAGATGCCATATTGCTGCTGGCAGCTGAATGGATTACAGGAAGAAAAATATTTAGTCTGATATTGGTCCTTGCCGTTTCTCTGGTCAGTATAAAAACAGGAATTTCATATCTGAATCTTATTCTGGCAGTCTGCGGAATCTGCGCAGGATTTCTGACAGCGGAAAGAAAGGAGTTTTTAAATGAAACATGGTAATATCTTTCTTTTCGATCTGATTTATTATGGAAATAAAAATAGGAAGAAGTTTTTACTGCCACCGCTTTTTGCCATTTTGTCCTATTATGTCATGGCAGTTGTGTGTAAAAAAAATCAGATTCTGGATGCACAGGCAGCAGGAAACTGGGATGCTTCGCTGGTAAAACCGGGCTTCTATGACTGGTGTTACTATTTATTTGCAGGTCTTGAGGCAGAACACAGTGGGGAAAAATTTCTAGTGCCTGCCTGCTGGCTGGCGGTAAATCTGTTCCTGCTGATACTGGTTTCCGGATATATCAGCTATGCAAGAAAAGAAATGGGACTTATGGCAATGATAAAATGTAATTCTATGTTCCGGTGGTGGCTGTCAAAGGGAATTTTAAGCCTGGTGATTCTGCTTGGCTATTATGGAATCCTGCTGTTCTGCGGGCTGCTTATGACTGCTTTGTATGGAAACTGGAGGGGAGAACTTTCCGGTGTGGTACTTATGGCACTGCAGCTTCCGGAATGTCAGGTGCAGCAGTTTATAGCCCCTGTATTTGCCGGAGTCAGTCTGGTTTTGCTGATACAGATTCTCGAATGGTGCATTGGCACAGTTCCGGCATTTCTGTGTATGACAGGTGCAATGATTTATTCCGCATATAATGCCACATCCGGCTGGAACCGGCTGTTTGTTATGCTGCGGCGGATGGATGGTTGTGGCGGCAGGGTAAGTCTTTTACAGGTCACAATGCTGATGTTCTGCTGCATTGCGGCATATCTTGTGTTTGGCTGGATATTGCAGAAGAATAAGAAAAATTTAGATATTTAGGAGGGGAAAATGAAACAGAAAATAAAGACAGGTATGGTTGCAGCAGTGTTATTGCTCTGCATTGCAGCGGTTTCTATGCGATACAAATGGATAAATGAGAAATATGAAAAACCAGAGATTCAGGAATACACCGTAAATGAGACCTTTGTAACAGATGGAATGCAGGTAACACTCACGGACAAAAACATTCTGGAATACGCACAGCTTGCAGAAAAGTATCAGATCAGTGATACGCAGATGGAACAGGTTTATCAGGCGTATCCTACGGTTTTTCTCATTGTGGAATATCATATAAAGAACATGGCAAAAGAGAAAAAACATTATCTTGAAGTATTTTCCGAAGATGCTATTGAAGCAGGTGCTTTTGCAAATGGAGAAGATGCCTCATTTTTTAAATATTTAAATGGGGACTGGGATGGGTATCTTGAAGCCGGAGAGGAAAAAGATATTGTGCTGGCATATTCCATACCGCAGTCGCTGCTGTCAGAGAAACACTGGAAAAATGTAACCTCACTGGATTATAAGATTGTATTACGGCATTATCCGGTAAAAATTACAATAAGCTAAGGAGATTTAAGATTACATGAAGATATATTTTGCACCATTAGAAGGAGTTACAGGTTATATTTACCGCCGGGCACACTGGAAATATTATGGCGGGGCAGATAAGTATTTTACCCCTTTTCTTTCCCCGACAAAGAATAAAGCCATGACTTACAGGGAACGCAATGATATTCTGCCGGAGCATAATGGGGGACTTACCGTACCGCAGATTCTGACCAATCAGGCAGAATATTTCGTGGATACGGTGAAAGAATTGCAAAACTATGGCTATACAGAAGTGAATCTCAATCTGGGCTGTCCGTCCAAAACGGTGACCACGAAGCGGAAAGGTTCCGGATTCCTTGCATATCCGGAAGAACTGAACCGGTTTCTGGAGAAATGTTTTGCGAACACAGACATTGCGATATCGGTAAAGACAAGAATTGGGGTAAGCAGCGAAGATGAATTCGGGAAAATTCTGGAGATTTTCCGGCAGTATCCCATTGCAGAACTCACGGTTCATCCAAGACTTCAGACCGATCTGTACCGGGGAATGGTACGGCTGGAAGCTTTTGATCTGGCATATGCCGGGCTGGGCATTCCTCTCTGCTATAACGGGGATATTCATACGGCAGGGGATTATCGGAAGATTATCGAAAAATATCCCGGGCTGAATGCTGTCATGATAGGCAGGGGATTCCTTGCAAACCCGGCATTGGGCAGTGAGATAAAAAATCAAGAAGAACATACGTTTGATAAAGATAGATTTCTTGCGTTCCATGAACAGATATTAAGAGATTATACCGCGATTATGTCAGGGGATAAAAATACACTTTTTAAAATGAAAGAACTCTGGTTTTATATGATCCAGATGTTTCCGGAGAAAGACAGGGAGTATAAGAAGCTCAAAAAAGCACAGACCATAAGAGAATATGAAGATGCTGTTTATGGAATTGTAAGATGAATCAGGTAATTGCGAAACACTTTAATTTCATGTATAGTTGCCAAAAACAGAGGGGTGTGTTATACTTGTAGTGCATAAGATTACATAAAACTGAAGTGAGGATATAATGAGTAACACAGAAGAGACACATGATTTTTATAAAGATGCACAGGTATTGCTGGAAAGTGTTTTGCAGGAGCTTCTGCTCCGTGTGAATCTGTTGCGGCGCTATCAGATGCTTGCAGGTGAAAGAGATCCTGTGGAGCATTGCAAGGGGCGGATTAAATCTGAGGACAGCATGAAGGAGAAGCTGGCAAGAAAAGGACTTCCGATTACCCTTGATGCGGCATTGAACGAGGTACATGATGCGGTGGGAATCCGCATTGTCTGCCAGTTTGTAGATGATGTTTATCGTATGGTTGATATTTTGAAAAGACAGGAAGACTTTATTCTGGTAAAGGAAAAGGATTTTATTAAAAATCCAAAGCCAAACGGATACCGGAGTTACCATATGATTATAAAGCTGCCGGTTCATCTGCCGGACTGTACCAGAGAATTATTTGCAGAGATACAGCTACGGACCATTGCGATGGACTGCTGGGCAGCATTGGAACATGAACTGAAATATAAGCATACCATACCAAATCAGGAATTGCTGCAGAAAGAATTAAAGCGCTGTTCGGATGAGATGGCTTCGACAGATTTGACCATGCAGACCATCCGGCAGGTAATTGATCATAATGAGGCAGACAGGAAAGGAACTATATGAGATTATTATTAGCAGAAGACGAAAAGGAATTGTCCAATGCACTGGTGACGATTCTGAAGTTAAAGGGATATGACGTGGATGCTGCTTACGATGGTGAAATGGCACAGGAAAGGATTTTAAGCCAGAGTTATGACGGACTGATCCTTGACATTATGATGCCGAAAAAAAGCGGACTGGAAGTACTGCAGGAGATCCGGGAACGCAAGATATTGACACCGGTGCTGTTACTGACCGCACGTGCTGAGGTGGAGGACCGTGTAGAAGGCCTGAATCTGGGAGCAGATGACTATCTTGCCAAACCATTTGTCATGGCAGAGCTGCTGGCAAGAGTCAATGCACTGGTTCGCAGAGGAGGGGAATATTCCGTACAGACCTATAATGTGGGAAATACGATTCTGAAAGCGGATGGAATGGAATTATCCGTGGATGGCAATTCCCTGCGGCTTGCCGGAAAAGAAGTAGATATGCTGTCCATGTTTATGGGAAATCCGGGAAGAACCATTAAATTGTCCCAGTTTGTGGAACGGTTAAGTGATGAGGAAGAAGTTACCAGAAATATGGTAGAACTATATATTTCCTATCTGAGGAATAAACTGGAATCCCTTCATGCAAATGTAAGAATTGATGGAAATGCAGAAGAAGGATTTACACTGGTGGTATAGTATACGGAAACAGGAGGAAATGGTATGATTCGTAAGATGCAGCAGAAATTTGTAGCGGTTGTCATGCTGGCATATATGATTCTGATGCTGATTGTAATTGGCGGAATTAATCTGTTTACTTATATACAGATGAATCAGAAATATGATAAGATGCTGGATGTTCTGCTTAAAAATGACGGGGAGTTTCCGGATCCGGATGAATATAAGCATGGCACTTATATCGATCTGGGCGGGGATTTTATGATTACGGTAGAAACAAAATTTGAAAACCGTTATTTCATGGTTTACATGGATCAAAACGGGGAATACAGTACTTGTGATATTTCCCATGTGGCAGCGGTCAGTGAAGATGATGCACAGGCATATGCAAAACATATCTTTAAGAAAACAAAATCAGGCAGTTACCGGAAGGGAACTTATGCGGTATACCGGTACCGGCTTGAACGGACGGACAGTGGATATACAGCGGCATTTGTAGATATGAGCCAGCAGATTTTTAATATGAAGAATATCAGGGTTATCTCTGTGGGAATCGGTGGACTGCTTATGTTTCTTTTGTTTGGAATTGTACAGAAGCTATCCAGAAAAGCAATTCATCCGATTATTGAAAATATGGAAAAGCAGAAGCAGTTCATCACGGATGCAGGACATGAGTTAAAGACCCCGCTTGCTGTTATTTCGGCGAATGCAGATGTCCTGGAACTGACTGCCGGAAAGAATGAATGGATTGACAGCATCCGGAATCAGGTAACGCAGATGAACGAACTGGTAAAAAGGTTATTATTCCTTTCCAAAATGGAAGAAGGACAGCAGTTAGTTATGACTGACTTTGATTTCAGCAAACTTGTGGCAGAGAAGGCAAAACAGTTATCCACGATTGCCATCAGTAAAGAGAAAGAGTTTGAGACAGAGATACAGGACGACATCCAGTATAAAGGAGATATGGATGCGATAGAACATCTTATTTCTGTATTGACGGAGAATGCCGTAAAATATTGTGCGGAGAATGGAAAGGTTCAGGTCAGGCTGTTTAAATCAGGAAAAATGATTCATTTTGAGGTACGCAACAGCAGTCAGCCATTAGAAGAATCAGAAATGGGACGTTTGTTTGAGCGTTTTTACCGGCCGGATTCTTCGAGAAACCGCACCACGGGCGGACATGGCATCGGGTTGTCCATTGCAAAAGCAGTGGTGGATTCACACAGAGGGAAAATATATGTGAAAAATGAACCGGGCATGGTAGCTTTTTGCGTGGAATTACAGCAGAGACCAGCATAAGCTGCATACAAAAAACGTAATGGCGGCGATGGTAAGCTTTGCCCTGAAATAATGTCCGAGTTTCAGTCCGCTGCCCCGGATCATGCTGTAAGTCTGTGCCAGACAGCACAGACCGCCAAAAGCAGTCAGGGCGGTACATTCCGTGAAGCGGAACAATGAATCTGCCTGTAATCCACAGGAATGAAGTCCGGAAGTGATTTCAAGCAGGGTGCAGATGCGGTTTTGTATCCGGGAAGAGGAAAATGCAGATGCGGCAAATTCATTCAGAATGGAAAAGAGGATAATATATCCGCCCAGACGGAAGCAGTTTTCAAAGCTGCTTATGATACAGGTGTCCAGAGAAACCGGTTCTGATTTTGCGGCAGTCAGCTTAGCAGGTAGAGGGGACGGCAGGCACTTATGACATTGCAATCTGGCAGTAAGAATCCCATACAGCAGCGGGATGGAGAACATAAGGACGATCAGTAATGTCCGGTATTCCGGCAGGGCGATTACACCGTCAATCAGATAGGTAATCAGGAACGCGGGACTGACATTATTACAAAAAGAAAGGAGAATCTGTCCTTCCGTGACGGATATCTCCTTTTTTCGGACCATGTCGGCGGATAATTTACTTCCTATGGGATAACCGCAGAGAAAACCTAATAGTATCACATAGCCGCAGTTTTCAGACAGATGAAAAACATGACGTGTCATAGGAGACAGCAGGCGGGCAAGATAGTGGAATGTGCCGCTTTCTGTCATAAAGGAAGAAATAATCATATAGGGCAGCAGGGAGGGAAGAACGGTAAAAAGCCATAGATTTAATCCATTTAATGCACCGCGGAATGTGGTATCGGAAAGAGCCAGCATGAATACAAACAGGGAAAGAAAAATAAGTGGAAGGAAAAATTTTTTCATAATTATGTATTGAATTCCGGATATTGTATTAATATAATATATAGGAAAAGCAGAAAATTATGCACAGAATGGAGGAAATAAGGATGGATTTAAAACCGGAAAGAGTGTTTTATTATTTTGAGGAAATTTCAAAGATACCAAGAGCTTCCGGAAATACAAAGGCAGTCAGTGATTATTGTAAGGACTTTGCAGAAAAGCATGGACTTAAGGTAAGACAGGATGCATGGAACAATGTTGTGATAAGCAAAGATGCATCCGCAGGCAGGGAAAAGGAAAAAGGAATCATTATTCAGGGACATCTTGATATGGTGGCGGAAAAGACCAGCAATTCCACGCATGATTTCAGCAAAGACGGACTGGAGCTTATGACGGAGAATGGTTTCCTTACGGCAAAGAATACCACGCTGGGAGCGGATGACGGGATTGCAATTGCGATAGGACTTGCACTATTAGAAGATGAGACATTGTCACATCCGCATCTGGAGGCCGTCTTTACCACCGATGAAGAGACCGGCATGGATGGTGCTAAGAATATAGATTTATCCGATGTTATGGGAAACTATGTTTTGAATCTCGACAGTGAAGACGAGGGAATCATGACGGCAGGGTGTTCCGGCGGAGCAAAGATACATACGGACCTCAACGTGCAAAGAGAGCAGAAAACAGGAACTGCCAGTGAACTTTGTGTTACCGGATTACGGGGCGGACATTCAGGTGTTGAGATTGATAAAGGACGTGCAAATGCAATTCTTCTGATGGGAAGATTATTAAAGAAACTCCGGAAATCATGCGGAATCTCACTGATAAGCATCTCAGGCGGCGGCAAGGATAATGCAATTCCAAGAGAATGCAGATGCCGGATTCTGTTCCATGACAGCACTGCCGGGGAAACAGATGCTGTATTAAAAGATTTTGAAGATATGGTAAAAACAGAATATATCATTTCAGATCCGCAAATCAGGATAGAATATCAGCTGGAGGGAGAACAGACAGAACAGGTATTGACAGAAACTGCACTGGATTATCTGCTCTTTTATCTGAATAATATTCCAAACGGTGTGCAGCATTACTGCCAGGAACTGCCGGAACTGCCGGAGACCTCGTTAAATATCGGCATCATAGATTCGGATGATACAAAGATACATATGTGTACTTCTGTAAGAAGTTCCGTAAAGTCCAGAAAAGAACAACTTGTTGAAAAACTGCAGGATATGGCAGAGGCAGCACAGGGAACGATACGGGTCAAAGGAGAATATCCGGAATGGAGTTTTAAATCAGATTCCGAACTGCGTAAGACCATGCAGGAAATTTACCACGAATTGTATGGGGAAGAGATGAAGGTGGACGTTATCCATGCCGGTCTGGAATGTGGCTACCTGCTGCAGAAAAAGCCGGAACTTGATATTATATCTTTCGGACCGCAGATGTATGATATACATACAACGGAAGAAAGACTCAGCATTGCTTCAACGGAAAAAACATACCGATTTGTAAGAAAACTGATAGAAAATGGAATTGACTCAGCAGTCAGTAAGGAAATGAGGACAGACAGATGAGAATGTGCAGTATAGCCAGTGGAAGCAGTGGAAACTGTATCTATATCGGCGATGAAGATACACATATATTAATTGATGCGGGAATCAGCCGGAAAGCGATTGAAACCGGATTGAAAGAACTGGAATTAAGCGGAAATGATCTGGACGGAATTTTTATTACGCACGAACATTCCGACCATGTAAAAGGACTTGGGGTCATGGCAAGAAAATATCATATCCCCATGTATGGAACGAAAGAAACCATTGAGGCGGTCAAAGCAATCTCCTCATTGGGAAATATCGGGGAAGAACTGTTTCATCCGGTTGCAGCCGAGGAAGAATTGCAATTAAAAACATTAACCGTAAAACCTTTTAAAGTATCCCATGACGGGGCAAATCCGGTTGCCTACCGTGTGGAATCCGGAGAAAAAAAGGCGGCCGTGGCAACGGATCTCGGAATCTATAACGATTATACCATTGAGCATTTAAAGGGACTCGATGTCATTCTGCTCGAGGCAAACCATGATATCCGTATGCTGCAGACATGCAGGTATCCATATTCCCTGAAACAGCGTATTCTGGGAAAATACGGACATTTATGCAATGAAATGTCCGGCAGGCTGCTCGATGCCATTTTGTCGGATAAAATGAAACGAGTCTTTCTGGGACATCTCAGCAATGAAAATAATTATCCGGATCTCGCCTATGAGAGTGTACGTGTGGAAGTGAATATGAGTCAGAGTGAATATAAAGCAGAAGATTTTCACATTTCTGTGGCAAAACGTGATAGTATTTCAGATTGTTTTGAATTTTAGCACAATAAAGTATTGATATTTTTTTCACTTTACAGTACAATAACAGAAAATATTATACACCCAAGGAAGGAATTTGATAAAATGAAGAAGACAATTATCACAGTAGTAGGAAAAGATACGGTAGGGATCATTGCAAAAGTTTGTACCTATTTGGCAGAAAACAGTGTCAATATTCTGGATATTTCACAGACGATAGTACAGGATTACTTTAACATGATGATGATTGTAGATGCGAATAATACAAAAAAGAAGTTTGATGAACTTGCGGATGAATTAGAAGCACTCGGCGAAGAGATCGGTGTTCAGATTAAGATGCAGTCAGAGGATATTTTCAAAGCAATGCACAGAATCTAATTCATAACAAAAATAAGGAAAGGATTTTATCGGAATGATTAACATATTTGAAGTAAACGAAACAAATAACATGGTAGAACATGAAAATCTTGATGTAAGAACAATTACCATGGGTATCAGTCTGCTGGATTGTATCGACAGTGATCTGGATAAGTTAAATGAAAAAATATATCAGAAAATCACAACAAAAGCTGCAAAGCTTGTAGAAACTGGAAATGAGATCAGCAGAGAGATAGGTATTCCGATTGTACATAAGAGAATTTCTGTAACCCCGATTGCCCTTGTGGGTGCGTCTGCATGCAAGACACCAGAAGATTTTGTTACGATCGCAAAGACACTTGACCGGGCAGCAAAGGCTGTCGGCGTAAATTTCTTAGGCGGATATTCAGCACTGGTGTCCAAAGGAATGACACCGGCAGAGGAAAATCTGATTCGTTCCATTCCGGAGGCACTGGCAGTTACCGATGTGGTATGCTCTTCTGTCAATGTAGGCTCTACAAAGACCGGACTGAACATGGATGCAGTTAAGCTTCTTGGTGAAAAAATTCTCGAAACAGCAGAACTTACGAAGGAAAATGACTGCCTTGGATGTGCAAAACTTGTTGTATTCTGTAATGCACCGGATGATAATCCGTTTATGGCAGGTGCTTTCCATGGCGTAACAGAAGCAGATGCCATTATCAATGTCGGTGTCAGCGGACCGGGTGTTGTAAAGAATGCCCTGAGCAAGGTGCGTGGTGAGAACTTTGAGGTCCTCTGTGAAACCATTAAGAAAACGGCATTTAAGGTAACCAGAGTCGGTCAGTTTGTTGCACAGGAAGCATCCCGGCGACTGGGTGTTCCGTTTGGAATCATAGATTTATCCCTTGCACCGACACCGGCAGTAGGCGATTCCGTTGCCGAGATCTTAGAAGAGATCGGTCTTGAAAGAGCCGGTGCACCTGGAACAACTGCAGCCCTCGCATTATTAAACGATCAGGTAAAGAAGGGCGGTGTCATGGCATCTTCCTATGTTGGTGGTCTGAGTGGTGCGTTTATTCCAGTCAGTGAGGATCAGGGTATGATCGATGCAGTCAATGAGGGTGCATTGACACTGGAGAAGTTAGAAGCAATGACCTGTGTCTGCTCCGTTGGACTTGACATGATTGCCATTCCGGGTGATACAAGTGCATCCACCATATCGGGTATTATCGCCGATGAGTCTGCGATTGGAATGATTAACCAGAAAACAACGGCAGTGCGTGTGATTCCGGTTATCGGCAAGCAGGTCGGAGAAACCGTGGAATTCGGCGGCTTATTAGGATATGCACCAATTATGCCGGTAAATAAATTCTCCTGTGAGGCGTTTGTAAACAGGGGCGGAAGAATTCCTGCACCAATTCACAGCTTTAAAAATTAAAACCATACATAAAGTACAGCCGGTCTTTTCAGACCGGCTGTATTCGATAGGTAAACTCCGTCGGGATGGAGCTGTGGTATTTATAAGCGGCAGTCATGCGGTAAAGCTCGTCCGCAAGAAGATTCTGCCGGAAAATCATCAGATCCGTCGGATTCTTAAGCTGATTCTTATAGTCTGATGTTTTGATCAGAGGAATCATGCCAGGGGCAAATTTTCCGATAAGGGATCTTCCTTTTTCTGTAAATCCCAGCACACGGACATATTGCGGTGCATGGGTATCCAATGCATATTTCAGGGAATCCTGTGTAAGTCCCAACATAATATGAAGCAGGCTCCGTGAAATTCTGGTATGCGTCAGATGCTTTTTCTTTAAAATATCAATAAATTCTTCAAATCCCTGATATTCGTCCATATGATTCTTAATACTGTTAGCCAGATCCATATTGACATCGGCATATTCCGTCAGCAGATTATTATGGCAGGCGGACAACAGGCGTTCTCCGAGTATTAAATCAAAATCTTTCGGGTATACTGGAAATGTCTGGTGAAACTGTTCTGTATACAATGTGTCTATGGAAGAAAGAAGTTCTACATTATCTAAAGCACGCAGGGCGGAGGCACTGTACTGCGGAAAATCACCGGCAGTATCATGATATCCGGCATATATCCGCTTTATGGCAAGCGGTGTCATGGTGCTTCTGGTATTTAACATGGCACGCAGGTATTCCAGCCCCAGGATATTATTCGGGGAAGACAGTGTATGCTTCAGTCCCGGACAGCAAAGGGTTAATGCTTTCATACGGGCGGCAGGAAAAGAAAGACCTGATTTTAATTCACTTTTTAACAGGCTTTTAAATTCAGCAGGTTCTTCATTTAAAAGAACGGCTGCCTGATACAGCTCATCCGTATCGGCATTTTCCGTCCCAAAACAGAGAAAATCAGTAATCCCTGTTTTATTCAGGAGTGAGACGGCACCAGTTGCAAAGATTTCGGCACTGGAGCATGCGTAAATAAGAGGAAGCTCCAGAACAAGATCTGCGCCGTTTTTTAAGGCAACCCCGGCACGCGTATATTTGTCCAGATACGCAGGAGTGCCGCGCTGCACATAATTTCCGCTCATCATGATAATGGCAAGATCTGCTCCGGTTCTCTCTTTTGCCTGCTTGATATGATAACGGTGTCCAAAATGAAAAGGGTTATATTCCGCAATAATTCCAACAGTTTTCATAAAATCCTCATTTCTGAATGTATTATTATTTACTCTATTGTCTTATATATTTTAGGGAAAGTCAAGAAAAATATAAATTCCTATTGACAAGATGGGAATTTAATGCTATCTTATATCCTATAAAAGACATAGGATATAGAAAGTGTCAGAAAGAGAGGAAAGATATGCAGGTATATGCAGATAATGCGGCAACAACAAAAATAAGTGAAGCTGCAAAGAATGAAATGATATTATGTATGGATGAGTTCTTCGGAAATGCATCCAGTCTTCATACAGTGGGACAGAGAGCAGCAGAGAAGCTCTTTGAGGCAAGAAAAACAATTGCGGACTGCTTAAACGCAGACGTAAAGGATATTTATTTTACTTCAGGCGGAAGTGAGGCAGATAATCAGGCGATTCTTTCCGCGGCAGAAGCAGGAAAATTAAAAGGAAAGAAACATATCGTAACTACAGCATTTGAACATCATGCAGTTCTTCATACATTGAAGAAGCTCGAGAAACAGGGATTTGAAGTTACTTATCTTGATGTCCACAAAAACGGACTGGTAACAGCAGAACAAGTAAAGGATGCTATCCGTGAGGATACTGCACTGGTTACTATTATGTATGCAAATAACGAGATCGGAACGATTCAGCCAATCCGTGAAATCGGTGCGGTATGTCGTGAAAAAGGTGTACCTTTCCACACTGATGCAGTACAGGCTGCAGCTCATGTCAAGATTGATGTACAGGCTGATAACATTGATATGTTATCTATTTCCGCACATAAGTTCCACGGACCAAAGGGAATTGGTGTACTTTATGCAAAGAAGGGAATCCGTCTCTTTAACCTGATCGAAGGCGGTGCACAGGAACGTGGCAAACGTGCAGGTACAGAAGATATTCCGGCTATCTGCGGCATGGCAGTAGCATTCAAAGAAGCCTGTGACCGTATGGAAGAAAACCAGAAGAAGATTATTGCATTCCGTGAGGAACTGATTGAGAATTTAAGCAAGATTCCGCATTCTGTTTTAAATGGTGACAGGGAACACAGACTTCCAGGAACTGTAAACTTCTGTTTTGAAGGGATTGAAGGAGAGTCTCTCCTGTTACTCCTTGATGCAAAGGGAATCGAAGCATCTTCCGGATCTGCCTGTACATCAGGCTCCCTGGATCCAAGTCATGTGCTTTTAGCACTGGGACTTCCTCATGAAGTGGCACATGGTTCTTTAAGGCTTTCGATTGGAGAATACAATACAGAAGAAGAGATTCAGCATATTATCAAAAGCGTACCGGAAGTAGTAACTTATCTGAGAAATATGTCACCGGTATGGGAAGAATTAGAGAAGGGAGAAAGAAAACATGTTATATAGTGAAAAGGTAATGGATCATTTTCAGAATCCAAGAAATGTAGGTAAAATGGATGATGCCGATGGAATCGGTGAAGTAGGAAATGCAAAATGCGGAGATATCATGAAAATGTATATCAAAGTAAATGATGGTGTGATTTCCGATGTTAAATTTAACACATTCGGATGTGGTTCTGCGATTGCAACCAGCTCCATGGCAACAGAGATGATCAAAGGAAAGAAGATTGAAGATGCTCTGGAACTTTCCAACAAGGCAGTTGTTGAGGCTCTTGACGGACTTCCTACTCATAAGATTCACTGTTCCGTTCTGGCAGAAGAAGCAGTAAAGGCAGCAGTAAAAGATTATTACGATAAAAATGGTATTCCTTATGATAAGGAAAAATTCAAAGAAGTTAGCTGTGCCCATTGTGAATAAGGACAAAGTATGATAGAATAAAGCCGGTTGTGTCAAGCAGCCGGCTTATTTTATATAGAAATGGATATGGAATACATGGAAAAGAATTATAAAATGACCATCAGTTACGATGGAACAAGATATTACGGCTGGGAACATCAGCCGGATCGTGATACCATACAGGGAAAATTAGAATCCGTATTGGAAATTATGTGCGGAACATTTATTGATGTCATCGGTGCGGGAAGGACGGATGCCGGAGTACATGCAAAAGAGATGACGGCGAATGCAATATTTGAAACGGACAAAACAGAGGATGAGATACGGGATTATATGAACCGGTATCTTCCGGATGATATCGCTGTTCTGGAAGTAAGGGAAGCTTCACCCCGGTTTCATGCCAGGTACAAGGCAGCAGGAAAGACGTACTGTTATACCTGTTATGACGGTCCGGTAAAGCCGGTATTTAACCGGAAATATGTCACAAAGCTGATAGAAACCGTGGATGTGGACAGGATGAAACAGGCAGCCGTATATCTGGAAGGAGAACACGATTATAAGAGTTTCTGCGGAAATCCGAAGATGAAGAAATCAACGATACGCATTGTGGATAAGATTGAGGTACGCAGAAGTAAGGGATATATCTATTTTACTTTTCACGGAACAGGATTTTTACAAAATATGGTAAGAATCCTTGTCGGAACACTTTTGGAAGTTGGAAAGGGAAAGATACCGCCGGAACAGGTAAAGGAAATATTAGAGGCAAAAGACAGACAGCAGGCAGGACCGACCGCACCTGCGGAAGGACTCTGCCTGATCAAAGTAGATTATTAGAAAAACATTGCCATGGCGAGGTAGCCGCAGCTCCAGTGGAGAAATGCACAGCCCCAGATATTGCCCTGTTTTTCATAGACGATACCGAGAGTAATGCTTAACAGAAATGCTGCTGCCATAAAAGGAAAATCAAATGGAAGATGCATCAGGGAAAATAATAAAGAAGTAAGAAAAATACTGAAGAACTTCTGGTATTTTACCTGCATAAGTGCCTTTACAGAAGTCTGTATGACACCTCGTGAGAGAAATTCCTGCAGAATGGCTGTAAAGATATAAGTGTATGCCCCCTGGAAAGAACCACCGATAAAATAAGGTTTTATCGGGTGGCCGCTGAAGCGGAGAATTACATTAATCATTACCATAACAATGCAGGCACCGGCTGCGAGCGGCAGGGAAGAGATAAAACTCTTCAGTAATTTTGAGGGCCGGACAAAGATTCCGATGTCACTGAATGTAAGGCTTGTGAAGAAAATGACCTCCAGAAACAGAAGGAAAGCAATTCCTTCGATGACCATGGTGTAGACTGAGGTCTTTAAATGAATCCCCAGTGTAAAATTTATCAGACTCCATGCTGATAAATAGACACAAATGCAGATAATCAGTCCGGCGAAAATTAAAGCACAGTCTTTTTCATGCTGTTTCAGCATGTGTGTAGACGTGACATCCTCTGCCAGAAGCATAATTCCGCTGCCTTGACGGATGCGGCTGATACGCAGATTTAGTATTTTTTTCTCACTGCCATTATCATAGCTGACAAGGGAAGTGTCTGATTTTTGGTTCTTTTTCCATACACTGGACATTAGGCGGTTAAAGCTTTTATTGCTTTTATTTCTGGTAAGTCTGTCGCAGGAAATAGTTTCTTCATCCGTTTTTGTAATGCCGAAAATCACTTCGGCAGCCGGATTCAGATAAGTAATTTCGTGCCGGTCATTCATAAGAATGACCCCGTCACTCATATTCATAAATATAGATTCTTTCTGGGAAGAACTGATCACAGAGGTTGCCATAATGATACTCCTTTCCTGTGGATAACCACTGAACTCATCTTTATTATTATAAACCAAAAATATAATTTCGCAAGCAGAACAAAAAGAAAGGAAGAAATAGCATGAAATACGATACCGTAATATTTGATTTGGATGGAACTTTATTAAATACAATCGATGATCTTGCAGATGGGGTAAATTACTGCATGAGAAAATTCGGGCTGAAAGAGCATAGTGTAGACCAGGTTCGCCAGTTCGTGGGCAACGGAATCAGAAAACTGATGGAGCGTGCCATTCCGGGAGGAGAAACCCATCCGGAATTTGAAACAATCTTTGAAACCTTTAAGGAATATTATACCGCCCATTGCCGGATTAAGACAAAGGCGTATCCGGGAATCGAAGAGATGTTAAAAACACTGAAGGATAAAAATGTGAAAATGGCGATTGTATCAAATAAAAATATGGATGCCGTGAGAGAACTGAATGAAATTTATTTTTCAGAGTACATAAGCCTTGCCGTGGGAGATACTGCAGGAGTCAGGAGAAAGCCTTATCCGGATTCTGTATTACATGCCATGCAGCTTCTGGATTCCAGGAAAGAACATACGGTGTATGTGGGTGATTCCGAGGTTGATAAAGAAACCGCTGAAAATGCGGGCATGGATTATGTATTGGTAAGCTGGGGCTTTCGGGGACGGGAATATCTTGAAAAACTGGGAGCATCCTGCATCATTGATCAGCCGGAAGAATTGATTTCCATGCTGGAAATTGCAAAAGAAAAATAATTTGAAAGAAAAACTTGTTTCTTATGATAAGATATGGTATTATCAAGAAGTTTAAAACTAACCGCAGGAAAGGAATAAAAACATGGATATATTAAAATCGATTCTGTTTGGTATTGTAGAAGGAATTACGGAATGGCTTCCTGTCAGCAGTACCGGACACATGATTTTGCTGGAACAGTTTGTTAAGTTCCAGAATGTATCGGAGAATTTCTTTGATATGTTCGAGGTGGTAATACAGCTCGGAGCGATTCTGGCTGTTGTGGTACTTTACTTTAAGGATATTTGGCCGTTTACGGATGATCCGGACAGAGGATATGCAAAAACCGGAGTGCTTTCTAAAATTGACCGGCACATCATGGTACTATGGTTCAAGATACTTGCCGCCTGTATTCCGGCAGCGATTGTGGGAATCGTATTTGATGATTTCCTTACGGAACATCTGTATAATCCATATGTCATCGGAGTCGCTCTGATTGTATTTGGTATTGCATTTATCGTGGTGGAAAATCACAATAAAGATATGAAGCCGACAACGTTAAAGGCTTCCCAGATTACTTACAAACAGGCATTTATTATTGGCCTGTTCCAGCTGATTGCAGCAATATTTCCTGGAACGTCCCGATCCGGTGCAACCATTATCGGTGCACTTATGATCGGAATCTCAAGAAAGGCCGCCGCCGATTTTACCTTCTATCTGGCAATTCCGGTTATGTTCGGAGCAAGTCTCCTGAAGGTCTTCAAGTTTATCAAGGCAGGTTCCGGCTTTATGACAATGGAAGCAGCAGTATTGCTGGTTGGAATGATTGTGGCATTTGTGGTGTCACTGGTCGTTATTAAAATGCTTCTTGGTTACATCAGAAAGCATGACTTCAAAGTATTCGGATGGTATCGTATTATTCTCGGTATCATTGTTCTCGCCTACTTTATGCTTGGGTAATAAACGAAAGATAAGATTCAGCATGGATAAGAAATTACTTATCCGTGCTGATTTCTTACTTTATGGGAAAACGGCAGATTGTTTGAAAATCAGTTGACAAATAATGGAAATGTGTTAAGATAATAAAGAGAACATATGTTCAGAAGAGGAAGATAAAATGATAGAAATAGTAGAAAACAAATTAGATGTAGAAACATATCTGGATATACGGGCATCCGTACACTGGAAAGTTTTAAGGAAGGAACAGGCAGAGAAAGCACTGAATAACAGTCTGTATACGGTTATGGCAGTGGAGAACGGAAAGACGATCGGTATGGGACGAATCGTCGGGGACGGGGCAGTCATCTGCTATATACAGGATTTCGTTGTGCGTCCGGAGTATCAGGGAACCAGCATCGGAAGGAAAATGATGGAGCGGCTGATTGCTCATGTGGAAGAACTGCGGATGGATCAGTCGGAGATGATGCTCTGCCTGATGTGTGCGAAGGGCAGGGAACAGTTTTATGAGAAGTTTGGATTTATCGGAAGGCCGACGGAAAATCTCGGTCCGGGAATGATACAATATTTGAAATAAATTACGGAGAAGAAGGAGTCTGCAATGGCAAAGGTAACAAATAATTATGATGCAAACAGTATTTCCATTCTGGAAGGACTTGAGGCGGTAAGAAAACGTCCGGGAATGTATATCGGAAGTGTTTCAACCAAAGGATTGAACCACCTTATTTACGAGATCGTAGATAATTCCGTGGACGAGCATCTGGCAGGATACTGCAGTAAAATATATGTCACACTTGAGAAAGACGGAACAGCGGTAATCACGGATAACGGACGTGGTATCCCGGTTGGAATTAATGCAAAGACGGGGCTGCCTGCGGTTGAAGTAGTATTTACCATGCTTCATGCCGGGGGCAAGTTCGGCGATGGCGGATATAAGATTTCCGGCGGTCTTCACGGGGTAGGTGCGTCCGTTGTAAATGCACTGTCGGAATGGCTGGAGGTTACAATCAAAAAGGACGGCGTGGTATACCGTCAGCGTTATGAACGCGGAAAAGTCATGTATCCCCTGGAACAGATTGGAACCTGCCGGAAGAATGATACCGGTACAAGTGTCCGTTTTCTTCCAGACGGGGATATCTTTGACAAGACTTATTTTAAAGCAGAGGCAATCAAGGGAAGACTGCATGAAACCGCATATCTGAATCCTGACCTTACCATTATCTTTGAAAATAAACGTTTTTCAGAGGAAGAGAAAATCGAATACCATGAGGAAGAGGGCATCTGTGCCTATGTCAAGGACATGAACCAGGGAAAAGAGGTCATCCATGATGTGATCTATTTTAAGAAAATAAAGGATGGCATCGAAGTGGAAGTGGCATTCCAGTTCGTGGATGAATTCCAAGAAAATATGCTCGGCTTCTGTAATAATATCTATACGCAGGAAGGCGGAACCCATCTGGTAGGATTTAAAACAAAGTTTACAACCATCATTAACCAGTATGCAAGGGAACTGGGAATTTTGAAAGAGAAAGATTCTAATTTTACCGGAGCAGATGTCAGAAACGGTATGACGGCAGTGATTGCGGTCAAGCATCCGGAGCCGCGCTTTGAGGGACAGACAAAGACAAAACTGGATAATCCGGATGCTGGAAAAGCGACTGCCGATGTAACGGCGGAAGAACTGGTGCTGTTTTTTGACAAACATCTGGAAATTTTAAAACAGGTAATTGCCTGTGCCGAGAAGTCAGCGAAGATCAGGAAAGCAGAAGAAAAGGCAAAGACCAATATGCTGACAAAACCTCGTTTCTCCATCGACAGCAACGGAAAGCTTGCCAACTGCGAGAGCAGGAATCCGGCAGAATGTGAGGTCTTTATTGTCGAGGGTGATTCTGCCGGCGGTTCCGCAAAGATGGGAAGAAACAGACGTACACAGGCAATTATGCCGATTCGCGGAAAGATACTGAATGTAGAGAAAGCGACGATGGATAAGGTGCTGGCGAATGCAGAGATTAAAACCATGATCAACGCATTTGGATGTGGATTTTCCGAAGGATACGGCAATGATTTTGACATTACAAAGCTACGCTATCATAAGATCATCATTATGACGGATGCCGATGTGGATGGCGCACATATCGATACATTGCTTCTGACCTTCTTCTACCGCTTTATGCCGGAATTAATCAATGAAGGGCATGTATATCTGGCAACCCCGCCGCTTTATAAAGTGATACCGAAAAAAGGAAAAGAAGAATATATCTATGATGATAAAGCACTGGCTTCCTACCGCAAGAACCACAGCGGAAGTTTTACCCTGCAAAGATACAAAGGATTAGGGGAAATGGATGCGGAGCAGTTATGGGAAACCACACTGAATCCGGAAACCAGAATCTTAAAGCAGGTGGAGATTGAGGATGGCAGAATGGCATCCGAAATTACCGAGATGCTGATGGGAAGCGACGTTGCACCCCGTCGTCAGTTTATCTGTGAACATGCAAAAGATGCACAGCTGGACGTATAATTAACAGAAGGAGAAAAAAATGGCAGAACAGATCTTAAAAACAGAATATGCGGAATTAATGCAGAAATCCTATATCGACTATTCCATGAGTGTCATCTGTGCGAGAGCATTGCCGGATGTCAGGGACGGACTGAAGCCGGTACAGAGAAGAGTGCTGTATGCAATGGATGAACTGGGCCTTAATTATGATAAGCCGCATAGAAAATCAGCGCGTATCGTTGGTGATACCATGGGTAAATATCATCCGCATGGGGACAGTTCCATTTATGAAACACTTGTCGTAATGTCGCAGGATTTCAAGAAAGGAATGGCACTCGTGGACGGGCATGGTAATTTTGGATCTATCGAAGGGGATGGTGCGGCTGCCATGCGATACACCGAGGCAAAGTTAAAGAAGTTTACCCAGGAGGTATATCTGGCGGATCTGGATAAGAATGTGGTCGATTTTGGACCGAATTTCGATGAAACAGAGAAAGAGCCGGTTGTACTTCCGGTCCGTGTACCAAACCTTCTGGTAAATGGTGCGGAAGGAATCGCCGTTGGAATGACAACCAATATCCCGCCGCATAATCTGGGCGAGGTTACGGATGCTGTCATCGCATGGCTGGATGCTTCTATTGCAGGAAAACAGGAGTTAAGTTCCACAGATCTTATGAAATACATAACCGGACCGGATTTTCCGACCGGCGGCATTGTGATAAATAAAAGTGAACTGCCGGCGATCTATGAATCTGGAAACGGAAAAATCAAACTCCGTGGAAAAGTGGTATTTGAACAGGCAAAGAAGAAATCCGAAAAGGATAAACTGGTAATCACGGAGATTCCATATACCATGATTGGAGCGGGAATTGGAAAATTTATTTCCGATATCTGCGATCTGATTGAAAATAAGAAATTGAACGATGTGACGGATATTTCCAATGAATCATCCAAAGAGGGAATCCGTATCGTACTCGAATTAAAGAAAAATGCCGATATCGAGAAGATTAAAAATACCCTTTATAAAAAGACAAAACTGGAGGATACCTTCGGAGTAAATATGCTTGCGATCGTTGACCAGAAGCCGGAGACACTGGGATTGAAAGAAATTATCCGACACCATGTCGATTTCCAGTTTAACCTGGCAACCAGAAAATATACTTATTTATTACAGAAGGATCTGGAACAGAAAGAGATCAAAGAAGGTCTGATCAAGGCATGTAATATTATTGATCTCATCATTGAGATTCTGCGTGGTGCACCGAATCTGAAAGCTGCAAAGCAGTGCCTGATCGATGGAAATACGGAAAATATCAGTTTTAAGAATCCTTCCTCACGTCTCTATGCTTCCCAGCTTAATTTTACGGAGAAGCAGGCTCAGGCGATTCTGGAACTCCGTCTGTATAAATTAATCGGTTTGGAAATCCTCGCCCTGGAGAAAGAATACAATGAATTATTAAAGAGAATTGCGGAATATGAAGATATTCTTGGCAATACGGCATCTATGGCAAAGGTAATCAAGAAGGATCTGCAGAAAATCAAGAAGGAATATGCAACAGAGCGCCGGACCGTAATTGAGGACGGAACGGCAGCAGTCTATGTAGAAGAAAAAGTGGCAGAAGCAGAATATGTGTTTGTCATGGACCGGTTCGGATATGCCAAATTAATCGATCCGGCTTCTTATGAAAGAAACAGAGAAACAATAGAACTCGAAAATAAATATATCTTTTCCTGTATGAATACAGATAAAATATGTGTATTCACGGACAATGGCTATCTGCACCAGATCAAGGCACTGGATGTACCGGTAAAGAAATTCCGGGATAAGGGTGTTCCGCTCGACAATCTTGGAAATTACGACAGCAGCGGGGAAAACATTGTATTCATCAGTGCAGCGGGACAGTTAAAGAATAAAAAGCTCCTCTTTACAACCACACAGGCGATGATGAAGTTTGTAGATGCGTCAGAATTTGAAGTTTCCAAACGGACGGTTGCATCCACAAAACTTGCCGAGGGGGATCTCATTGTAAGTATTTATGCATTGGATAAGGGGTATGATGATTTTCTGATGTCGGAAGAAAATATGGCATTTTCGGATATCGTGGTACTTCAGACAGAACAGGGGGTATTCCTGCGGTTTAAGACGGAAGAGATTCCGGAGAAGAAAAAGGGGGCAGTCGGTGTACGGGGAATGAAGCTTCTGAAAAATGATAAAGTAGAAAAGGTATATGTTATGGATGCCGGAGATACATTGGAAGTGGAGGCAAACGGAGTAAAAGTAGAATTGCGCAGCCTGAAACTCAAAAAGAGGGATCAGACCGGCTGGAAGGCAGCAGAAAGGAACTAATCATGGCACAGGAAGAACTGACAAATGCGGATGTGGAAAAGATAGAAGCAGAACTTGAACATAGAAAGACGATAGTCCGGAAAGAAGCGATTGAAGCTGTGAAGGTGGCAAGGGAGCAGGGCGATTTGAGCGAGAATTTTGAATATTATGCGGCAAAACGTGACAAGAACAGAAATGAAAGCCGTATCCGTTATCTGGAGCGTATGCTGAAAACCGCAAAAATCATCTCAGATGAATCCAAAGAGGATGAAGTGGGAATTAATAATACGGTTACGCTTTATTTTGAAGAAGATGACGAAACCGAAGTCTATAAGTTAGTTACCTCTATCCGGGGTGATTCTCTGGATGGAAGGATCAGCATTGAATCACCAATCGGAAAAGCAATCCTCGGACATAAGGCCGGGGACCGTGTTCAGGTAAAGATATCAGATACCGCAGGATTCTATATCGTAATCAAAGCGATTGAAAATACAACGGATACAGAAGATGATACAATACGAACCTATTAGGTAGGAGTGTTCAGAATGAAAATTGCATTGACACAGATGGATATTTCATGGGAAGCAAAAGAAGAGAATAAGAGAACGTGCCGGAGGCTTATCGCCGCGGCAAAAGAAAAAGGTGCGGTGCTTATTGCATTTCCGGAAATGACATTGACCGGATTTACCATGCGGCCGGAATTATTTGCGGAACCGGAGGAAAATTCCAACACGGAAAACTTCTTTCTCGAATTATCCGCGGAATATAAGATTGCCATTCTGTTCGGAAGAATAGAAAAACGGCAGGATGGGTATTATAATCTTCTGGAAATCGCCGAACAGGGCCGGATTATTTTAAAATACCGCAAGATTCATCCATTTTCTTACGGTGGGGAATCCATGCATTATAAGTCCGGCAGTGAGATTGTGACCACCGTTTTTCATGGAGCTCCGATCGGGGCATTTATCTGTTATGATTTGCGCTTTCCGGAAATTTTTCAGATTAGTTCTGAACGTTCAGAAGTGCTCTTCGTTATTGCAAACTGGCCGCAGGAGAGGATTGGACAGTGGGATATCCTGCTGAATGCCCGTGCGGTGGAGAATCAGGCCTATGTTCTGGGAGTTAACCGGACAGGAGGCTTACACTACTGTGCCAGTTCTGTTGCATATGATCCGTTTGGACACCGCATAGCAGGAGGGACAGAAGAGGAAATCGTAATCACAGAGATTACTCCGGGACTGGCTGCTTCGTACAGAAAGGATTTTCCGGTAAAGCAGGACCGGCAAAGGGATTTATATGAAAGATTTCTGAAAGAAAGATAAAAAATATAGAAATCATATTCCATCTATTGACAAAGTGTAGATAAAGATGGTATTATGTAGTAATGAAAACTACATCTTGAAACAAAGAGGAAAGAAGGATATGATGAAATTTAAAATAGTCGCAGATAGCTGCTGTGAATTAGAAGATAAATTTAAATCTCTTGAAAATATAGAACTGATACCATTGACACTGACTGTTTCCGGAGAGGATATCGTAGATGATGAAACTTTTGATCAGAATGCATTCATCCAGAAAGTAAAAAAAGCCACCGAAGAACCAAAATCATCCTGCCCATCCCCATCCCTCTATATGGAAGCATATGAAGGTGATTATGACTGCATATTTGTAGTAACGCTTTCTGCTAATCTGAGCGGTTCCTATAACAGTGCAGAGGTTGGAAGAACCATGTACTATGAGGAGCATCCAGAGGATAAAAAACAGATTTATATATTTGATTCCTGTTCGGCATCCGTAGGTGAAACCCTCATGGTATTAAAAATCATGGAACTTGCGCAGAATGACTGCACCTATGAAGAAATTGTAGAAAAAGTACTTGCGTTCCGTAAAGGAAGAAGTACATACTTTGTAATTGAATCGCTGGAAACACTTCGGAAAAATGGAAGACTGACCGGTATGACGGCAATGGTTGCATCCGTACTGAATATTAAGCCGATTATGTATGGAACGGAAGAAGGCATGCTTGCAAAACTGGATCAGGCAAGGGGCATGGAAAAAGCACTTGCAAAGCTTGCAGCCCATATCGTGGAGACAGCGAAAGATTCAGAAAAACGGATTCTGGCTATCAGTCATGTGAATAACAGACAGAGAGCGGAATCTGTCAAAGAAGAAATTTTAAAAGGCAGACAGTTTAAAGATGTCATCATACTGGATACGGCTGGAGTTTCTTCCATGTATGCCTGTGATGGCGGAATTATCATATCATATTAATTTAATCGTGTAAGAAAATGGGGGGAATCAGAATTCCCCCCATTTTCTTACAGTATTTAAAATTAAAACAAAAAACAGCAGTCACTGACCGCTGTTTGAAAAAAGCTTCCAATCGGAATCGAACCGATAACTGGACATTACGAGTGACCTGTTTTGCCTTTGAACTATGGAAGCATATGTTTGACTTGTATATAATAATCCAAAAAAGTGAAAAAGTCAATCATAAATTTAAAATTTTTGAAAAAAACACTTGCAATTTTTTGATTGTATGGTATAGTAGATGTCATGTTGACGTACAAATGTCCGCACAAGGCGAACAGTGCAAGCATAAAATATGGAAAAAAGATAAAACCCTATGTGGAGGTATTAAAAAATGAGTCAGAAATTAAAAGTAGGTATTTTAGGTGCAACAGGTATGGTAGGACAGAGATTTATTTCCCTGCTCGAGAATCATCCTTGGTTTGAGGTTGTTACAGTTGCTGCAAGTCCGCGTTCTGCAGGAAAGACATATGAAGAAGCAGTCGGCGACAGATGGAAAATGAAAACTCCGATGCCGGAAGCAGTGAAAAAGCTGGTTGTAATGAATGTAAATGAAGTAGAAAAGGTTGCATCTTCTGTGGACTTTGTTTTTAGTGCCGTAGATATGACAAAAGAAGAGATCAAAAAGATAGAAGAAGAATATGCAAAGACAGAAACACCGGTCGTTTCCAATAACAGTGCACACAGATGGACACCGGATGTACCGATGGTAGTGCCTGAAATCAATCCGGAACACTATGAAGTAATCAAGTTCCAGAAAGAAAGACTTGGAACAAAGAAAGGATTCGTAGCCGTAAAACCAAACTGCTCCATCCAGAGTTATGCACCGGTATTAAATGCATGGAAAGAATTTGAACCGGTAGAAGTTGTTGCTACTACTTACCAGGCAATCTCAGGAGCAGGAAAAACATTCAAAGACTGGCCGGAAATGGAAGGAAACATCATTCCTTACATCGGTGGCGAAGAAGAAAAGAGTGAACAGGAGCCATTAAGACTCTGGGGTAAAATCGAAGACGGTGTAATCAAAAAAGCCGAACTTCCGGTCATCACAACGCAGTGTATCAGAGTGCCAATCGCAGATGGACATACTGCTGCCGTATTTGTAAAATTTAATAAAAAGCCAACCAAAGAACAGTTAATCGAAAAATTAGTAAACTTCAAAGGACTTCCACAGGAATTAGAGCTTCCAAGTGCTCCAAAGCAGTTCATCCAGTATCTCGAGGAAGATAACAGACCACAGGTACAGTTGGATGTAAATTATGAAAATGGTATGGGCATTTCTGTCGGACGTTTAAGAGAAGATAAAGTATATGACTTTAAGTTTGTGGGATTATCTCATAACACATTACGAGGTGCAGCAGGCGGAGCAGTTCTTTCTGCAGAGATGTTAAAAGCACTCGGATATATTGAACCAAAACAGGCATAATTACAGGAAAGGTTATCGGATATGATATTAAATGTTGAGAATCTGAGCCACGGATTTGGTGACAGAGCGATTTTCGATAACGTGTCCTTCCGCCTTTTAAAAGGGGAACATATTGGACTTGTCGGCGCGAATGGCGAAGGCAAGTCCACTTTTATGAATATTGTTACCGGAAAGCTGATGCCTGATGAAGGGAAAGTAGAATGGAACAAAAACGTAAGGACAGGTTATCTGGACCAGCATGCAGTCCTTGAAAAAGGAATGACCATTGGTGAAGTATTGAAATCTGCATTTTCCTATCTTTTTGAGATGGAGGAAAAGATGAATGAAATCTGCGACAAAATGGGTTCTGCGGATGAAAATGAAATGGAAGTGATGATGGAAGAACTGGGAACAATACAGGATCTTCTGACCAACCATGATTTTTATATTATTGATGCAAAGGTGGAGGAAGTCGCAAGGGCATTGGGACTTTTGGAATTGGGACTGGATAAGGACGTAACGGAATTAAGCGGCGGCCAGAGAACAAAAGTTCTGCTTGGCAAACTTCTTCTGGAAAAGCCAGACATTCTGCTTTTAGATGAGCCGACGAATTATCTCGATGCCAATCATATTGAATGGCTGAAACGTTATCTGCAGGAATATGAAAATGCATTTATTCTGATTTCCCATGATATTCCATTTTTAAACAGTGTTGTAAATATCATTTATCATATGGAAAACCAGAAGCTGGACCGCTATGTCGGAGATTATGATAAATTCCAGGAAGTCTATGCTGTAAAGAAGAGCCAGTTAGAGGCGGCATATAAAAGACAGCAGCAGGAAATCGATGAATTAAAGGATTTTGTAGCAAGAAACAAGGCAAGAGTGTCCACCAGAAATATGGCGATGTCCAGACAGAAGAAACTCGATAAAATGGATATCATAGAGCTTGCGAAAGAAAAACCGAAGCCGGAATTTCATTTTAAAGAGGCAAGGGCTGCCGGAAAAGTGATTTTTGAAACGTCAGATCTGGTCATTGGCTATGAGAAATCATCTCCATTATCAAAGCCGATTAATCTCAGAATGGAGAGAGGAGAAAAGATCGCACTGGTAGGAACAAATGGTATAGGAAAAAGTACTTTCTTAAAGAGCGTGCTTGGGTTAATTCCGGCACTGGATGGAAAAGTTACCCTGGGAGATTACTTGTATAAAGGATATTTTGAACAGGAAATGACGCCGGGAAGTAATACCTGTATCGAAGAAATATGGGAAGAATTCCCGGCCTATACCCAGTATGAAGTGCGTTCCGCACTGGCAAAATGCGGACTGACCACGAAGCATATCGAGAGCCAGGTCAGAGTGTTAAGTGGCGGGGAACAGGCAAAAGTCAGACTGTGCAAGCTACTGAACAATGAAACCAATATTTTATTACTGGATGAGCCGACCAACCACCTGGATGTGGATGCAAAGGACGAATTAAAGCGTGCTTTGCAGGAATATAAAGGTGCGGTACTGCTTGTCTGCCATGAGCCAGAATTTTATGATGGTCTGGTGGATAAAGTATGGAATCTGGAAGAATTTTCCCTGCTTGCATAGAGGAATACAGGAAATAAAGAAACGGAACCGGATAAAAAGAAACTGCCGCATGACATGCGGCAGTCTGTTTTTATCCTATGGAAGCAAGATCCGTTTCACATAGTTTATTTAACACATAGTCTAAATCTGAAGTTTTATAAAGCTGGTTTTCAAGAAAATAGCGGATGACCAGATCTGATTTCTCAGAATTACTCAGGGTATATCCGGCAGACTTTAATAATACTCTCGCCTCTTCTATATTCAGACGCATGGCAAGACATAAAAGAACTGTTTCCTGCTTCGATGGCCTGTAAAAATCAGTGTTTTGCAATTTTGTAAAATAACCGTTCTCAAGACCTGCACGGTCTGCAATAATAGTCTCATCCTTTCCTGTTCTGCGAAGAAAAAGCTGGCAGGTATCCGAAAAACTCTCCGGATTTCCATTTTCCGCTAACAATTTTTCTACGGCAGTCCACTCCGGATCATCCTTTAAAGACAAGGTATTGAATTTATAATGTTCCCCATTGCGTTCGCGGACAAAATGAACCTGAATAAAAATATCCGCCTGCGTACATAACTCGTCTAATTTCTTTTGAGATTTTTTCTTTGAACTCCTAAAAAACATAAGTACCTCCCAGATATATAAATCGATTGCTGATATTTTCTTTTTTATTTTCTGATTATAACACAAGGAAAGAAAAATGTATATTGTTAAATTTGATTTTTTGTAGTAAGATAGTAGGGATATGGAGGTGAATCAGACATGACTTCAGAAGAATATGTACAGAAAATTCTTGAACTTATGAATAATCCGCAGATTATGAAGATGTTCTATTTATATTTCGCAGGGATGATTCTTGTCAGCCTGCTTGTATGCTTTCTTATTACAAGCGCTTCAAAGCTTCCGAAAAAATATATCTTATTCGGACTGCTTGGTGTGACCGGCATTATGATTGTGATATGCAGGGCAATGGCAGCTTCGGCAGGAATGTCCCCGCATTTTATGTGGCTGGGATTGTTTGGGTTTTATGGAATTATTGCCGTGGCGATTATTATGGTCGTGCGTTCCGCAAATGGCGAGAAGAACCAGCCGGTAGATATGAATATACACCCTCAAAATAAGAATGAGGAAGAAAAACAGGGGTATAACCTGAATGGAACTTACCATGAGCATGACAGCGGAACAATCTGTCTGAACTGCGGTTCTGCCGTGGAGGCAGGGGAAACGATCTGCCCGCATTGCGGAAACCGTGTAAGATAATTCAAATGTGAAGAAATGATTTCGACAGAAAAACATAATTTTAAAATATTATTTACAAAAAAATACAAAAAATGGGTAGACTATTTTTTGAATTTATGAGAAAATGTCAGAGTGAGAAAAACTTTTATTTGAAAGGAGATTCAAAATGATTATTTCACAGGAAGTAGAAAATATGTGTCCAGTGGCACAGGGCGTTCATCATGGCGCTGCTCCAGTTCCTACAGAAGGAAAATGGGTTAAAAACAAAGAAGTAAAGGATATCTCAGGTCTTACACATGGTGTAGGCTGGTGTGCTCCTCAGCAGGGTGCCTGTAAGCTGACACTGAATGTTAAGGAAGGTATCATTCAGGAAGCACTGGTAGAAACCATTGGATGTTCAGGTATGACTCATTCAGCAGCTATGGCAGCAGAAATCCTTCCGGGCTTAACTGTTATGGAAGCATTAAATACAGATCTTGTCTGTGATGCAATTAACACAGCTATGAGAGAACTGTTCTTACAGATCGTTTACGGACGTACACAGTCTGCATTCTCAGAAGAAGGTCTTCCGGTTGGTGCAGGTCTTGAAGATTTAGGAAAAGGTCTTCGTTCACAGGTTGGTACTATGTATGGTACACTTCAGAAAGGACCTCGTTACCTTGAGATGGCTGAAGGTTATGTAACAGGTATTGCACTTGATGCGGATGACCAGATCATCGGTTACAAATTCGTAAGCCTTGGTAAGATGACAGACTTTATCAAGAAGGGTGATGATCCTACTACAGCTTATGAAAAGGCAAGCGGTCAGTACGGAAGAGTTGCTGATGCAGTGAAGATTATCGATCCTAGAACAGATGCAGAGGTTAAGTAAGGAGGAAACTAATAATGGCTTTATTTGAATCATATGAAAGAAGAATTGACAAAATCAATTCTGTTTTAAATAGCTATGGAATCGCTTCTCTCGAAGAAGCTGAAAAGATTACAAAGGATGCCGGTCTTAATGTTTATGACATGATCAAAGGTATCCAGCCAATCTGTTTTGAAAACGCCTGTTGGGCATACATTACAGGTGCAGCAATCGCAATCAAGAAGGACTGCAAGAGAGCAGCAGATGCTGCAGCAGCAATCGGTGAAGGACTTCAGGCTTTCTGTATCCCTGGTTCAGTAGCTGACCAGAGAAAAGTAGGTCTTGGACATGGTAACCTTGGTAAGATGTTACTGGAAGAAGAGACAGATTGTTTCTGTTTCCTTGCAGGACATGAATCATTCGCAGCAGCAGAAGGCGCTATCGGTATCGCTGAGAAGGCAAACAAGGTTCGTAAGAAACCTTTAAGAGTTATCTTAAATGGTCTTGGAAAAGATGCAGCTCAGATTATCTCAAGAATTAACGGATTCACATATGTAGAGACAGAGATGGACTACAAGACAGGCGAAGTAAAAGAAATCTTCAGAAAGTCTTATTCCGAAGGTCTTCGTGCAAAAGTAAACTGTTATGGTGCAAATGATGTAACAGAAGGCGTTGCTATCATGCATAAGGAAAAAGTTGATGTATCTATTACAGGTAACTCAACAAATCCTACCAGATTCCAGCATCCGGTAGCAGGTACTTACAAGAAAGAATGTATCGAAATGGGTAAGAAGTACTTCTCCGTAGCATCAGGTGGTGGTACAGGACGTACACTTCATCCGGATAACATGGCAGCAGGTCCTGCTTCTTATGGTATGACAGATACTATGGGACGTATGCACTCTGATGCACAGTTCGCAGGTTCTTCTTCTGTACCGGCTCATGTAGAAATGATGGGCTTAATCGGTGCAGGTAACAACCCTATGGTCGGCATGACTGTGGCAGTTGCCGTAGCGATTGAGGAAGCAGCTAAGGCTGGTAAATTCTAAGAAATCAGATAAGAAATAAGCTTAGATAAAAGTTTTGAGGTGGGGACCGGTTAGGTTGACTTTGTTCAATGTAACTGGTCCTTAGTTCTGTTTGGAGAAATGGAGATTAAGATGAAAGTAAAATTTGCAGGCCTGATAGCCGGTGTTTGTGTGGCAGGAATATTATTGAACGGATGTGCAGCAAAAGAGGAGACGGATGTCGTAAGTTCGTCAAAAAATGAAGCAGTAACGGAGAACAAAACTACCGTTTCGGAGACAGAAGAGACAACAGAAGCGGGCGGAAAATGGAGTAAGGCTGAAGTGACGGCGATGACGAAAGCATATCGCGAATATTTAAAGGAACAATATGAAAACAGAAAACCGGATGGATATTATAACATTGAATATGTCTGCAGGGATATTAATAATGATGGCATCCCTGAAATCCTGTATTATAATAAGTATAAAAGTTATTCTGTGATTTATCTTGAAAAAGGGGAAGATGGGGAATACTGTGTGAATGAGATTAGAGAGATTTCATTCAAACGTGAGAAAAATAGTATTGATTATGATGAAGGTACTATCCTGACTTATTATCCGGAAACAGGAACTTTTTGTGGAAATACATCTATGAAAGAGAATGGCATGGGAGAGACATATTTTCGGTATTATCGTCTGAATGATTTCGAGCTGCAGAATATGGAATTTGGCAGTGTTATTGGCGATTCTCCGGAGAGAACTTCTGCGTTGAACTATACTGTAAAAGTCCCAAGTAGTTTTTCTGACACTTTTGAACAGGACATGAATCAGATGATCGATTATTATCAGGATTCTGAATGTAAGCAGCAGGAGGATGAGAACTCATCTATGAAATGGATAGACCATTCTGGAGAGAGTGGTGCAAGTATGGAGAGCATTTCGTACGAAAAAACAGATGACCAGTTACAGTTGTATCTCGTTCATGCCTCTGATTATGATAAAACGGCAGTAGAAAATATTTATAATAACATGGAAAAGATAAAAAAAGACTGGACGGGAGATTCCGGCAGCTCTGTGAAAATATATGATAAAGATTTCAGTACGGTTTTGCCGGACAATGATAATGAGAGCATAACATTTAAAGACTTATCAGAGTATACGAATAAAAAATATTTTTGGGATTTGTTTGATTGTGAGGAGTAGTTTTTTGGAGAATAATATATTTAAAAGGGATTGAAGAAATGAAATTTGATAATGTGTATTTTATAAACGGAACGGCATACGCAGGAAAATCCACCATGATAAAATTACTGGCGGAAAAATATAATGGCATAGCCTGTGAAGAAAATTATCACGATGAACTGAGTGATAGTTTAGATAGCAGGGAATTTCCGGGTTTGACTTATATGAGAGACTTACAGGACTGGAGTGATTTTATTCGAAGGACTCCGGATGAATATGAGGCTTGGATTAAGCAGACAACGAAAGAATGTACGGTTTTGGAAATGAGAATTTTAGAGAAATTGTCTAAGCAGGAGAAACCGATATTTGTTGATACTAATATTCCGGTAGAAGTATTGGCAGAGATATCAGATAAAGGCCATGTTTTAATTATGCTGGCAGAGCCAGACATATCAGTTAAGCGGTTTTTCGAGAGACCGGATAAAGAAAAACAGTTTCTATACCAGTTGCTGCTGCAGGAGGAAAATCCTGCTGAAGCAATAGAAAACTTTCGAGAGTGCTTAAAAAGAGTTAATTCCGAAGAAACATATAATCGTTTCCTTAATTCTGGTTTTCATGTGATTTTAAGAGATGAAAAAAGGACGATAGATGAGACATTTTTGTTGGTGGAAGATGCGTTTCAATTAAATTTATAGGAGATGCATAGACAGTTTTCCTTTGTTGTAGGTTGGAACTTAATGATTCGGATAGTATCAATTTATTTCAAAAAGAAAGTTCGACTTATTGAAGTAATCATTTATAGTTTCTTATGAAACTAAGAGCAGCAGCGAAGAACAAGAAAGGCACATTATCTCCAACAATGGCCGGATTATTATTCTTTGGAGAAGCTTATCATATTACTGAGATTTTCCCAAATTATTTTCTGGACTATCGAGAGGAATGTGATGATAAAGCAGTACGCTGGTTATTCCGGACACATTCTAACGAAGGCGACTGGAGTGGTAATATATACGACTTTTTCTGCAAGGTGCGTACGAGAATGGACGATGAGATAGCTGTTCCTTTTGCCAATAGAAGAGACGGATATCGGGTAGACAGAGTTGATGTACATGATGCATTGGAAGAAGCATTGGCAAATGCGTTGGCACATGCAAATTATTATGGCAGACGAGGAATTATTGTTGTTAAAAAAGGCAAGGAGCTTAGCATTTCTAATCCGGGAACTATCAGGGTAACAAAAGAGGAATTTTATGCAGGAGGTAATAGTGATCCACGAAATCCTAATATTTTAAAGATGTTTGGGTTTGTTAATGTCGGTGAACGTGCAGGAAGTGGTGTGGATAAGATTATGACAGCATGGGCAGAACAAAATTGGAAAAAACCAAAATATGATTTCTCAGAGCGTAATGATAGGATAACATTAAAGCTTGAAGTTGGACAGGTGGTATATATTCCGGGTGTTGCTGATATAAGAAATATAACGGAGAGTGGTGAAGCAGAGCCTGCAAAAGTTCTGTCGAAAGAAGATAAAGTACTTGATTATATTCGACAGAATGGAAGGGTTTCAACGCAGAAAGTAATGGAAATCTGTAATTATAAATCCAGAACTGGAGCAAGGAAACTAATAGATAAAATGATAAATGCAGATTTGATAGAAAAAATAGGAGAAAGAAACAATACGTTTTATATAATAAAAAAATAGATTAGTGACCACTTTTAAAGGGTAAAGTGGTCGCTTCACTCTTAAAAGTGGTCACTTGGTGGTCATTTCACTCTTAAAAGTGACCACCATCATAAAGGGTACACTTCTCATTTTATATAAAATACCAGGAGAACATATTATGGAAAAATTCATCAGGCAGATACTTAAAGAGTACAACATTGCGGGGGATTCTATCGAAAAACTGGATGATACATCGAGAAATGACGAAGATATACGGCAGCAGTATCTTATCAATCATTCCTATGTCATGAAATTAAATACGGCAGCACTTGTTTCAGAAAAATTTCTGGAAGATATCAGCCGTGTGATAGAACGATATCGGAAAATCGGAGTCTGGGTGCCGCGGCTGATAAGAAAAAGAGATGGGAAAATTCTTGCGGAGATGGAAATGGATGGCAGGATATATCATGTCTATATGGAGGAATATGCTATCTATAAGACTGCAAAAGATGTGAAAGACGAAGATAAGCTGAAACGGGAGATAATGGAACATATCGGAGTTCTGGCAGCAGAATATTCTGATGTGGACCTGATGGAGACTCCTTCGATGTGGACCATTCTTGATTTGCATCCGCTGGACAAAGAAGTGGATGAGAGTCAGGATAACTTAAATCGCCTGATAACAGTGTTAAAAGAAAAAAACAGGGAAAAGGAAATAGAAATACTGGAGCGGGAAAACAAAAAAGCCAGGCAGATGCTACAGAAATGGTATCGGAAACTGCCAAGGTGTGTTTATCAGGGCGATTTGAATTTCACAAATGTGTTGATTAATGATGAAGAAGAATTTAAGGGACTGATTGATTTTAATATGGCAGGAACGGAAGTGAATATCAACAATTTCCTGCATGAAACCGCATATTTTCTGCAGGAAGAAGATTTTGTGGAGTTATCTGCAGAAGAAATTTATGATAAAATGAATGAGAAGCAGGAACTTCTTATGGAAGTAATATTGAGAAACTATTTTTTGAATGAGGACGAAAAAAGATGTCTGCCGCTGTATAAAAAAATCATAGGGATGTCATTTTATCCAAATGTCATGCTTTGGATATATTTGCTGCGGAATGGAAAATACGTTGACAAGGTGTTGGAATTATTGCTGCTTATAGCAGAAGAAGCAAATGATTGACCATTGACAGATATTACAAAGGTAACAAAAATTACAGGTGATTATAATAATGTCCGACCATATCTTTTTTGTAATAAAATAATGGGAGGTGTGAATTTTTGCCTCGGTTTGCACAGAGAGGATAATGTATACAGAGAAAAGTAATTTTGTGTTTAAGCTGATAGTGTTCCTCAAAGCTGATATGGTAACTATAAAAACAGGTTGTATTTATTCTGCAATATAGCTATAATATAAATGAAAGTCGACTCCGTACAATGCATAAAAACAATGATAGACTCTTTGTAAAAAAACAGGGACAGGGAGGAAAACATGACAGTAGAAGAAGGAATCAGAAATTTTGTAAAAGAGAACAGACAATATGAAATCTATGACGAAAGCACCGGGAATGGAACTTTTCACCGGGACTGCCTGGGCGTGATTGTCCGGCAGGAGAATTCTATTATGGATTTTTTACTGCGGCTCACAGAATATTTTGATGATCATGGAATTGACGACACGGACTTCAGCCTGGAAGGAACATCCTACGAGGTATATGGAACGGATGTAATTGTTTATTTTCCACAAATTGAAGTTTAACGAAAGAACAGGAGGATATTATGCCAGATTTTTTTGATGACAGAGGATTTAATGAATTTTATTTAAAATCAGCAAAGTCGAAGGACAAAGAACGATTGTTAAGGGCTTTTTATGATGCATGGATTGACTACTGGGGACCGTACAACACAATTCGTACCCAGACAAAAAGCTGGGTAAAAGGGGCATGGAAGGATGCAAAAGCGAAGAAGGCAATCAAAGAAAAACTGTTGTACCGGAAATTTACAGCGGCAACGATAGATGGTCTGTTTAAGAAATTTTCTGAGTGGATTAAGATAAGTTGTAAATAACAAAAAGGAATAAGATTAAAAATGACTAAAACGAGAAAAAAATCCGCGGTAGCGGTAGCTGTTATCTCGGTTATTCTCGCACATATGAACCGGCGGCTGGCAGGATTTACCTTATTTCTGCTTCCGATTATTTTAACTGTAGTATTTGGCAGATAAACGCAAAATAGTCAACGTTTTGTTTGAAAATGTTGACTATTTTTGCACATAGTGATATAACTAAAAAAGATATAATTAAATATTTGCAACCAAGGAAGGAGAAAGCCATTATGAGAAGGAAAAGTGTTAAAAATTCATTGACAGTCATGTGTCTGGCATTTGTACTTGTGTCAGCTGTTGTCATCGGGAGTATAGCAATTTATAATATTGGAATTATGACATCTCTTGCAAACAAAAACCATCAGGCGGATATGGAGGAAAGTTATAATACGCAGATCAAGATTGAGGTTCAGTCAGTTATAAGTATATTGCAGTCCGAATATGACAAGTCCGTAAAGGGAGAACTTACAGAGGCTGAGGCTAAGAAGGAAGCCTGTGAAATTGTAAGAAATATGCGTTATCGTGATGAGCAGGATGGTTATTTCTGGATAGATGCGACGGATTCTACCCTGATTATGCATCCGATTCTGGCAGAACAGGAAGGAACGAAAAGAGATAATATAAAAGATCAGAATGGTACAAGGATTATTCAGAACATTATGAAAGTGGCCAATAGTTCCGAAGGTTGTGGATATAATGAATTTTATTATACAAAATCGGATGGAAAAACAGTTGCTCCTAAGGTAGCATATTCACAGATTTTTAAGCCATGGAACTGGGTAGTATCAACCGGAAATTATGTTGATGATATGAACGAACAGATTGCGGCCTCTGAGAATCAGGTCAGTGCAAAATACCATGCTATGATTTTGATTATTATAGCTGTAAGTATTGCTATAGCAGTAGTGGCAATTATTGTAGCCAGAATTTTTGGAATAAAAATATGCAGACCTTTAACAGATATACAAAATTTTGCAGGAAAAATTGCAGAAGGAGATCTGACCAGTAAACTGGAAGATAAGAGCCGAAATGAACTAGGACAGACATCACAGGCATTAAACCGGGCACAGACAGAGATTGCTTCACTTGTTTCAGAGATAGGTACGGTAACGGAACATCTTGAAGATGCCGTTACTGAATTTCAGAACAATTTTAAAGATATGAATAATTTTATCGGAAATGTTTCAAAAGCAATCGGTGAGATATCAGATAATACAAATTCACAGGCATCAGCTACTTCGGATGCATCAGACAGTATGAATGAGATCGGAGCCGGAATAGAGGCGACTTCAGCCGAAATGGATTTCCTTAGTTCAAATGCATCCATGATGAAGGACTGTTCGGAACGTTCCATGCAGACATTAAGCGAACTGATTCAGGTAAGTTCTGCGACAAAGGAGGATATTGATGCAATGTATCGCCAGACTTCACAGACAAATGATTCTGTTTCAAAAATCAGTCAGGCGGCTGCATTAATCAGCGAAATTGCATCACAGACAAATCTGCTTTCCCTGAATGCCTCAATCGAAGCTGCAAGAGCCGGAGAAGCTGGAAGAGGATTTGCAGTGGTTGCTCAGGAGATAGGAAGTCTCGCTGTGCAATCAGCTGATACAGTAAATGAAATAGATCTTATTATCAGCGAATTGAGTAATAACTCAGAAAAATCCATGGAAATCATGAATGAAATGAGCAGTGCCTCATCCAGACAGACAGATGCACTGGAAAATACAAAAGATATGTTTAAAGAACTGAAAACGTCACTTGATTCCTGTATTTCATCTGTACAGACAATGAATGAAAAAATGAAGCTAATTGATAAACAGAGAAAAGCAGCTACGGATGGTATTGATACATTAAAGCAGCTTGCGGCGGATAATGCAGCATCGGCTGAAGAAACAACGGAGATGTCATCTGAACTGGAAGAAATCGTAAAACATTCATCTGAACTGGTAAATGAACTTTCACAGGATATTGATGTGCTTTTCAAAGATATGAAACAGTTTAAAATATAAGTTCATAAAAAGAAAATGCGGTGTAGAATCTGCGTTTTCTTTTTATGTAAAAAACAGGATAAGATTATGCGAAATAATAAGAATACTTCCGGAAGTCCTTGCCTTTTTCAGAAAAATCAAGTATAATAAGATTAAAATAACATCATTTGTGAGAGGACAGAAGAAGGAGTATTTATGGAACAGAAGACGAATTTGATAGATACGGAAAAAAGAGAACGAATCAATGCTGCACCGGTTGTCGGACTGCCGCGTTCGATTCATCTGATTCCGATGGATACAATCGCTGGATTTGAGGTTCGTCCCGGATTTTATGAGATTAACGGTGCAACCGCAATTCCGGGCGGTGTTAATTTTACGGTACATTCACACAATGCAACCGGAATCGAACTGTTGCTGTTTAAACGTGGAGAGGACAGACCCTACGCTATCTTACCGTTTCCGAACCATTACCGTATCGGAAATGTGTATTCCATGATAGTATTTAAGCTTAATATTGAAGAATTTGAATATGCGTTTCGTGTGGACGGACCGTATGAACCATCGAAGGGCATGATTTTTGACAAGACCAAATATTTGCTGGATCCTTATGCAAAGGCCGTTACCGGTCAGAGTAAATGGGGTGTTCCGTCCGTGAGCGGACAGCATTATAAGGCAAGAGTGGTAAAGGATGACTTTGACTGGGAAACGATGGGTGGTTCCCTGCAGATTCCACCGCAGGATCTGATTATTTATGAACTGCATGTCAGAGGTTTTACAAAAGATAGCTCTTCCGGTGTTAAATTTCCGGGAACATTTGCCGGATTAACGGAGAAGCTTCCGTACCTGTTGGAACTTGGTGTAAATGCCGTGGAACTTATGCCGATTTTTGAATTTGATGAGATGCTTGATTACCGCGAAGTCGATGGTGAAAAGCTGTATAACTACTGGGGATATAATACGGTCAGTTTCTTTGCCCCGAATACAAGCTATGCATCCAGTCATGAATATAACAGGGAAGGCAATGAATTAAAGAAATTAATCAGCCTGTTTAAACAGCATGGCATCGAAGTATATCTGGATGTGGTATTTAATCATACTGCGGAAGGCAATGAGAAAGGACCGTTTTTCTCCTTTAAGGGATTTGATAATAATATTTATTATCTGCTGACACCGGAAGGATATTATTATAATTTCAGCGGATGCGGCAATACCTTAAATTGTAATCATCCGATCGTGCAGCAGATGATACTGGACTGTCTGAGATACTGGGTAACGACATACCGTGTGGACGGATTCCGTTTTGACCTTGCATCTATTCTGGGAAGAAACGAGGATGGAGCACCGATGGAGAAACCGCCGCTTTTACAGTCACTGGCATTTGATCCGATTCTCGGCGATGTAAAGTTGATTGCAGAAGTATGGGATGCGGGCGGATTGTATCAGGTTGGAAATTTCCCTTCCTGGAACCGCTGGGCAGAGTGGAACGGAAAATACAGGGATGATATCCGCAGACATTTAAAGGGCGATGAGGGAGTTGCGAAAGCAGCGGCATTCAGAATTGCAGGGTCTGTAGATATGTATCATCCGAACGAAAGAAAGAATGCATCTGTAAACTTCATTACCTGTCACGATGGCTTTACCTTGTATGATTTATATTCGTATAATAAGAAGCATAACGAAAAGAATGGCTGGGATAATACAGATGGTGCAAATGATAATAACAGCTGGAACTGTGGTGTGGAAGGTGACACCGATGATCCGGAAGTCATGAAGCTGAGATTCCAGATGATGCGTAATGCCTGTACATTACTGATGTGCAGCCGTGGGATTCCGATGTTCCTTGCAGGGGATGAATTCGGAAACACCCAGTTTGGAAATAATAATGCGTATTGTCAGGATAATAAGATTTCCTGGCTTGACTGGTCATTGTTAGAGAAGAACCATGAATTATTTGAATTTTTCAAATTTATGATTCGTTTCAGAAAAGAACATCGGATTCTGCGTGAAAATATCAGTGAATGTACACTTGGATTTCCGGATATCAGTTTTCATGGTGTACAGCCGTGGTGTGAACAGTATAATTCCTACGATCGCTATGTCGGTGTTATGTTTGCAGGACAGGTACCGGGAAAACGGCCGGAGATTATCTATATTGCATCTAACAGCTACTGGGAGGAATTAACGATTACACTTCCGGAACTGCCGGAATATATGAACTGGTCTTTGAAGGTAAATACCATCGATTCACAGACAGATCTGGAATATAAGCATTATACAAAAGAATTTAAGATTGCCCCGAGAACCGTTATGGTATTCTGTGCGCAGTCATAGACTTTAGAAAAAACCGGACTTTTATGAGTATAGAAGTCCGGTTTTTCATATCCGTAAAAGGGAAATCTGATTTCCATTCTTCATGAAGCTCCGCTTATGCTGCTCGATGAGCCGACCAGTAATCTCGACAGTCTGAACGAAGGTATTATTCTGAAATCACTCGATGAGGAAAGGAAAAAGAGAACTGTTGTTCTTGTTTCGCATAGAATGTCAACCATGGCAGTAACGGATGTTATGTTCCGGATGGAGAATCAGCGGATGAACCGGACAGATAAAATACAGAAAAAAAGACTTGAGAAGAGTTAAAAAATTCTCCTCTTCCCTTGTAAAAAATGTCAAAATCGGGTAAACTATGTAGTGCTTGTAATACGTTTCGTAACATCGGGCGGATTGCAGGCATTACTGGCTTTTAGATAAGAAAATGTTTTGGGAGGGAAAATCAGTGAAACATGAAACACTTCAGCAGATGACCGCCATGCAGGCAGATATTATTATGATGATGGCGAATCTGATCGAAGGAAGGGACGGAACGACAGGAGAACATGTAAAACGGGCAAGTATTTACGTTAATATGCTGTTAAACAGACTTGTGGAAAAGGGAATTTATAAAGAGGAACTGGACTCTGTTACCACGGAATATATCCAGAACGCAGCTCCTCTGCACGATATAGGGAAGATTACGATTACAGATATTATTCTGCAGAAACCGGCAAGCCTTACGCAGGAAGAATATGATATTATGAAACACCATTCCGCGGAGGGCGGAAGATTAATCCGTGAAAATATGGGACGGCTGGCGGACAGACGTTTTGTTGAAATTGCGGCAAATATGGCGTCATATCATCATGAAAAATGGAACGGTTCCGGTTATCCGGATGGATTAAAAGGACTTCAGATACCGCTGGAAGCACGAATTATGGCAGTTGCAGACGTTTTTGATGCATTGGTGTCAAAGCGGCAGTATAAGGAAAAGATGAGTTTGGAACAGGCATTTGCAATTCTGCAGGAAGAGCGCAGTGTGGGGCTGGAACCCGTTCTGGTAGATACATTTCTGGAATTAGAAGACGAATTAAGGGATGTGCTTCCGGATAAGATAGAACTGCAGCATTAACTTGGGAAGGAATAGAACAGATGAGAAAACTGGTCATTGGAATTCTGGCACATGTGGATGCCGGAAAAACGACATTATCAGAAGGCATGCTCTATGTGAGCGGTGCGATTCGCAGGCTGGGCCGTGTGGATCATAAGGATGCATTTCTGGACACCTTTGAATTAGAGCGGGAAAGGGGAATTACGATTTTTTCCAAACAGGCGGAATTTACCTGGAAGGATCTGTGTGGCACTTTGCTGGATACCCCGGGACACACGGATTTTTCCGCTGAGATGGAGCGTACCCTGCAGGTGCTGGATTACGCGGTGCTGGTCATCAGTGGTACGGACGGAATACAGGGACATACGGAGACCCTGCTGAAATTATTGCAGACCTATAAGATACCGGTATTTCTGTTTGTCAACAAAATGGATTTGCCGGGTTGTGATAAGAGTCATCTTTTAGAAGAATTAAACCGCCGGTTTGGAGACGGTTTTATTGATTTTTCCATATGCAGAACGGATGCTTTTTACGAAAGTATTGCCATGTGTGATGAGAATGCATTGGAAACATATATGAATAATAGTGAAGTGCCAGGGAATATGATTGCAAAGATGATTGCAGAACGGAAAGTATTTCCCTGTTTTTTTGGCTCTGCACTGAAACTGGATGGTGTGGAGCAGTTCATGGATCATCTCTGTGAATACACGATGGAAAAAACCTATCCGGAGGAATTTGCGGCGAAAGTATTCAAGGTCACAAGGGATGATAACGGAAAGCGGCTCAGCTGGATGAAGATAACCGGCGGGGAATTAAAGGTAAAACAGCTGATTACCTATAAAAATGGAGAATCTGAGAAAGCTGATCAGATTAGAATTTACTCCGGAACAAAGTATGAGGCGGCAGAAAAAGCAGGAAGCGGTACGATTTGCGCCGTGACCGGACTGACACAGGCGGTTCCCGGACAGGGACTTGGAATCCAGAAGGATTCCCTGCGGCCGGTACTTGAACCGGTACTGACTTATCAGATGTTGTTTCCGGATGGAACTGATATCCATGATATGATGCGTAAACTGCGGGAGCTTGAAGAGGAACAGCCGGAACTTCAGATTGTCTGGAAGGAACAGTTAAAGGAAATCCATGTAAAGGTTATGGGAGAAATCCAGACCGAGATTTTGAAGAGTATGATGAAAGAGCGCTTTGGTGTGGATGTAACATTTGGCAGAGGAAGTATTGTATATAAGGAAACCATTTTAAATCCGACAGAGGGTGTGGGACATTTTGAACCGCTGCGCCATTATGCGGAAGTCCATCTTCTGTTAGAGCCGGGAGAACCGGGCAGCGGTCTTGTGTTTGCCCTTGCCTGCAGCGAGGATATTCTGGATGGAAACTGGCAACGGCTGATTCTGACGCATTTAAAGGAAAGAGAGCATCCAGGTGTTCTGACTGGTTCTCCAATCACAGATATGAAAATCACCCTGATTTCCGGACGGGCGCATCAGAAGCATACGGAAGGCGGCGATTTCAGGCAGGCAACTTACCGGGCAGTCAGACAGGGATTAAAAAAGGCACAGAGCATACTGCTCGAACCATATTATCACTTTACCATCGAACTGCCTTCGGAAAATGTTGGCAGGGCAATGACGGATATCCAGAAGATGAGCGGCAGCTTCGAACTGCCCCAGACACAGGGAGACATCAGCATTATATCAGGAAAAGCACCGGTATCCACGATGTATGATTACAGTCGGGAACTGATTTCCTACACGAGAGGAAAAGGAAGAATGTTCTGTGAATCCGCCGGATATGAACATTGTCATAATGAGGAAGAAGTGCTTGCTCAGATTGCATATGAAAGTGAGTCGGATCTGGAAAACCCGACCGGTTCGGTCTTTTGTTCCCACGGCGCGGGATTTACCGTAAAGTGGAATGAAGTAGAACAGTATATGCATCTGCACCCGGAAACGGGGCTGGAAGAGCCTGCAGAAGAAACTATGGAAGAGCCTGCAAAGAAACAGGGAAATGGGAAAGAAACGGAAGGAGCAGTTCTGGATAAAGAACTGGAAGAGATTTTTGAACGTGCGTTCGGACCAATAAAAAGAAGACTGCCGTCCCAGACACAGGGAATGGGATATGAGAAGAAACCAAAACCGGAGAAACCCTATGTTGCAAAATGGGAAAGCCGGAAACCGGTAAAGCAGTACCTTCTGGTGGATGGCTATAATGTTATCTTTGCATGGAAGGAACTGGATGAACTGGCAAAACATAATCTGGATGCCGCCCGTTCAAAACTGATGGACATTCTGTGCAATTACCAGGGCTATCATAAGAAAGAAGTAATTCTTGTATTTGATGCCTATAAAGTCAAAGGAAATCCCGGCGAGGTACAGGAGTACCATAATATTCATGTGGTATATACCAAAGAGGCGCAGACTGCGGATTCTTATATTGAGAAAGCCACGCATGAACTGGCGAAAAAGCATGATGTGACAGTGGTTACATCGGATGGACTTGAGCAGCTTATTATTATGGGACAGGGGGCAAGAAGAGTGTCTTCGAGAGAGTTTGAATTACAAATCAAAGAAATGGAACAGGAAATCAGAGAAAGCTGGTTAAAATAATTATGGATAAGAATAAAAAAAGAACAAATTTAAAAAGACTGCTTGCCGCCGTTCTGGCAGCAGTGTGTATGCTGTTTCCGGCAGGGTGTTCCCAGACAGCAGCAGAAGAAACGACTACACAGCAGGTCAAAACAAATGGGAAGTTATCGGTTCACTATATGGATATCGGACAGGGGGATGCGGCACTGATTCAATGTGAAGGACATTCCATGCTGATTGATGCAGGAAATAATAATAAGGGAACGCAGGTCTGTTCCTACCTGAAGAGCCAGAACGTGGACAAACTGGATATTGCCATCGGAACGCACGGCGATGCGGATCACATCGGTGGTCTTGACGTGGTCATTTATAATTTTGACTGCGACACAATCATTATGCCGGACCGGAAAAGAGATACCAAAACATGGCAGGATGTTATCGATGCCATCGATGAAAAGAATGATACACTCACCTATCCGGAGATAGGAAAAACGTACTCTTTAGGCAGTGCGACCGTGGAAATCATTGCTCCATGCAGCTATGATTATGGAGATAATGAGAATAATTACTCTGTGGGAGTGCTGATTACCTATGGGGAAAGTAAATTCTTATTTACCGGGGACGCGGAGGCGGAAGCGGAAGCCGATATGCTTAAAAACGGAATTGATATTGACTGTGATGTATTCAAGGTAAGTCATCACGGAAGCAGCAATGCGAACACCAGTGCCTTTCTGGATGCCGCCCTTCCGGAATATGCCGTAATCAGCTGTGCGGAAGGAAATGATTACGGACATCCGCATCAGGAAGTATTAAATGAATTAAGAAGCCGGGGAATCAAAGTATTCCGGACGGATGAACAGGGTACGATTGTGGCAGTTACGGATGGAAAAAATATTACCTTTAATGCATCTCCTTCCGAAAGCTGGCTTTCCGGCAATCGTTTAAAATCAGACCGCGAAAATTCTTCTGCCGGTTCACAGACAGCACAACAGAAAACAGAATCTGAGACACTGTCCCGGATTATCGGAAATAGAAATTCCCGAAAATACCATACCACGGACTGTGGAAATCTTCCAATGGAGAAAAACCAGATTCTATTCTCTTCGGAAAAAGAAGCCGAAGATGCCGGATATGAAAAATGTAAAAATTGCAGTAATGCAGTGGAATAAAGCAGAAATCATCAATTATAAAACAGTATTCATCATTGCGGCAGAAATAAAAAAGAAGTATAGTTAAGGAAAGAACAGAAAGGAGATTTATATATGGATGTAATAAAATACGGGTTCCGGTACTGGAAAAAGTATTTTCCTGTGGCAGTTATTATCCAGATTTGCAGTTTTCTGGCCATTACTGCGGATTTGATGATACCACTTCTGTCACAGCTTCTGATTGATTACATTATCCGGAATGAGCAGAAAAAATCAACAGGCATTTTTGCCTTCCTTGTTTCTGGAAAATATGGCAGTCCTCAGACCTTCCGGCTGTTTTTCCACATTGCCGCTGCATTTGGCATCTTTGTGATAGTCCGGATTATATTAATCTACATAAAAAATATAACTTTGCAAAGACTTGGACTGAATATGGAAACAGATTTAAGAGTGGATACATTTCATAAGCTGATGGAGCTGGACAGTGAAACCATCGCAAAATACAATACCGGGGAATTACTGCAGACGGTAAATTCCGATACGATTATGTATAAGGATTTTTTCTGCCGTATGCTTCCGAATATGATGGACAGTATCTTTGTACTGGCGCTGACCTCTTATATTCTGGCAACGATTAATGTCAGGCTGCTGGTCATTCCGCTGCTTCTGATGCCATTTTTCATTGTTGCGTTAAATAAATTCAAGAAAATCGCAAAAGTGAATTATACGGCAATCCGTGGATGCAACAGTACCATGAATCTGACTGTACAGGAGAATATCGAGGCGGTCCGGCTGGTGCGATCCTTTACCAATGAAGAACTGGAGAAGGAAAAATTTGATCAGTCAAATGAGAATCTGAAAAATGCACATATCCGTCAGATTGGTTTATCTGCAAAATTTGAAGTTATCTTCAGTTCTATTAAGCAGATTGCATATGTTGGTTCGATTGCCATCAGTGCCGTACTGGTTATCAAAGGCTATATGCTGGTTGGTTTCCTGGCAACCTGCTCCGGATATGTATTAAAAATCATGGATCACATCAGTCAGATCAATAATACGATCTTTCAGATGCAGCAGCAGCTTGTGGCAGGCGGAAAGATTATGAATTTCATGGGCTGTGAATCTGCAATCCGGGAAGATCCGAAAGCCGTGACAGCTCCGGAGAAACCGCATATCCGTTTTGCACATGTTTCCCTTGAGTTGGATGGAAGTTCCATTTTAAGTGATATCAATCTTGATATTCCATATGGAAAACATATTGGAATTGCGGGTGAGACAGGAAGTGGAAAGAGTATGCTGTTAAAAATGCTTGTCCGGATTCATGATGTGACCGGGGGAGAAATCAGTATCAATGATACAGATATCCGGAAGTATACCCTGAATTCATTGAGGGACAGCTTTTCCTATGTATTTCAGGAAGTATTTCTGTTTTCCAATTCCGTCGAAACAAATATCGCTTTTTCAGCACCGGAAATCGATGATTTTTATATTGAGAAAGCGGCGAAAGACGCACAGGCACATGATTTTATCATGGAGCTTTCCGAAAAATACCAGACCGTGGTTGGAGAACGGGGACTGGGACTGTCCGGCGGACAGAAGCAGCGTGTATCCATTGCACGTGCATTGTTAAAGAATGCACCGGTTCTTGTGCTGGACGATTCTACCAGTGCATTGGACATGGGAACAGAAAAGAAACTGTTAAAAACCATAAAAGAAGATTATCCGGAGAAATCCGTACTTATATCGGCACACAGAATGTCCTCACTTGTTGACTGTGATGAAATCATCTATATGCAGAATGGAAAAATCGTGGAACGCGGTACGTTTGAAGAACTGATGAAAGCCGGCGGACATTTTGCAAAGGTATATGAAATTCAGGAGAACCAGAGAAAATCAGCGATTGATTATGAGCATCTGTCATCCGGCACAGAGGAGGTATTCTATGGCTAAGAGAAATACTTATTTTCAGAATGAAGTAATTGAAAAGAAAATAGATGTAAAGCAGCTTGGCAGAATTTTAAAATATGTCCTGCCCTACCAGAAGATATTCAGCCTGGTCGGGGTGCTGATGCTGGTAGCAGCCTGTACCTCACTGATTTCCCCGCTGTTATTGCGCTATATCATCAACCATGTTGTGGAAGAGAAAGATTACAGGCAGTTAGCCCTCGTGATTTCCGGTCTGGTACTGCTGGCGGCAATTGAAATCGTTATCACTTATTTCCAGCAGACACTGATGGGAAAAGTGGGGCATAATATTATTGCGGATATCCGGAAAGAGATTTTCTATAAGCTGCAGGAACTGCCGTTTGAATATTTCGACAACAGGCCAAATGGAAAAATCGTAGTGCGTGTGACCGATTATATCAATGATCTGGCAAACTTTTTTACGAATTATGTATTGCTGTTTCTGGTGTACTGTGTAAAAATCGTAGTAGTAAGCTTTTTTATGCTCGGTATCAGTCCGAAGCTGACGGCAATCGTATTTGCCACGGTTCTTCCGCTGATGTTCTGCGTATTCTTCCTGAGATATAAGATCCGGAAACGGTTCAGTCTGCACCGGGCAAGGGTTTCCAACAGAACGGCATTTCTGGTAGAAACCATTATGGGAGAAAAGATCGTAAAGAATTACAACCGCGTGGAGAAAAACAGTGAGATTTACAAAGATATCCATGATATCAGTATCCGTACCTGGTGGAAAATAGTACTGTTAAATGAATTAAATACCCCGATTGTAGAAAGCTTCTGGAATCTCGGAATGCTCTGTCTGTATGGAATTTCCCTGGCACTGATTCTGCAGGGGGATGCTTCGATTGATGCCGGTACGGTTGTGGCATTTACCAGTTACATGGGACTGTTCAGCGGCCCTCTGACGCAGATTGCCGCAATTATCCAGAACCTGTCCAGTGTAACATCAAATCTCGAACAGGTATTTGATACAATTGATACACAGGTACAAATTAATGATTCCGAAAACAGCGAAGAACTTACGGATGTAAAAGGACGGGTTGATTTTAACCATGTAACTTTTGCTTATGATCCGGGTGTAAATATTCTGGAAAACTTTGAGCTGCATGTCAGACCAGGAGAAACCATTGCCCTGGTTGGACCGACCGGTGCAGGAAAAACAACGGTGATCAATATGCTGACCCGTTTCTATGATGTCAGTGAAGGAAGTGTATGTATTGATGGCAAAGACGTACGCAGTCTTTCCCTTCACTCACTGCGGAAAGAAGTCGGTGTACTGATGCAGGATCCGTTTATTTTCAAGGGAACGGTAATCGATAATATCCGGTATGGAAGACCGGACGCGACGAACGAAGAATGTATCCGGGCCGCGGAGCTTATTTTTGCAGATAAATGTATCAGCAAATTAAAAAACGGGTATTATCATGAACTGGAGGAGAGAGGGGACGGTCTTTCCGCCGGAGAAAAGCAGATGATAAGTTTTGCGAGAATTGTCTTAAAGAATCCGTCCATTGTCATATTGGATGAGGCAACCAGTTCGATTGATACGGAAACGGAAAATCTAATCCAGAAGGCACTGGAAGTCCTTTTAAAAGATAAGACCGCATTTATCGTTGCACATCGTCTGTCCACCATACGCAATGCTGACCGCATACTATATATCGCGGACAAAGGAATTGCAGAAGAAGGAAACCATAAAGAACTTATGGAAAAGAAGGGATTGTACTACCGGCTGAACTGTGCGATTTAACCGAAAGGAGATCATTATGTCTGTAAAAAAGATGACCGTTTTAAGTCTGTATACAGCCGTCGCACTTATTCTGTTTGTAGTGGAATCGGTAATTCCCATGCCGGTTCCGCTGCCATTTGTGAAACTGGGGCTGGCAAATATCATTACACTCATCGTGCTGGTATGCTATTCTCCGAAGGATGCCTTTCTGGTGCTGATGCTCCGGATATTTCTGGCATCCGTGTTTTACGGGCAGATTGTCTATCTGGTTTACAGCATGGCTGGCGGAATTCTCTGTTTTTTGGCAGATGTGGTTATAAACCGGCTGTTAAAAGGAAAGTATATTTATATTACTGCTGTTTTTGGTGCATTATTTCATAATGCGGGACAGATGCTGGCTGCATTTTTCTTTCTGGGAAAAGGTGTTTTACCATATTTTCCTTATATGGTTCTCTGCGGAATTATTACAGGACTGTTTACCGGAATCCTTGCAAACATCCTTGTTTTGCGGCTGAAACGACTGAATCTGTGATTTTACAGTATGTAGTGAAAAATTGAAAAATCTTGTCAATATTGTTGATGTAATGCAAAAATCATAATATAATGGATTCAGTTGCGTTAAATGTAAATTAGTTTTTCGTAAAATTCAGAAGAAGAAAGGCATAGGTATTGAATTAAAATGGATATTTTTAGTGTGCTGAATCTGGTCGGCGGATTAGCGTTATTCCTTTATGGAATGAATCTTTTAGGCGACAGCCTGGAAAAACTTTCCGGTGGTAAACTGGAAAGTATCCTGGAAAAATTAACGGCTAAGCCGATTATGGCAGTCCTGCTCGGTGCGGGAGTAACCGCGGCAATCCAGTCATCTTCAGCAACTACTGTTATGGTAGTAGGATTTGTAAACTCAGGCATTATGAAGCTGAGACAGGCAGTATATATTATTATGGGTGCGAACATCGGTACAACTGCGACATCCTGGATTCTGAGTCTGTCAGGACTGGAAAGCGACAGTCTTCTGGTAAGTCTTTTTAAACCGACGACGTTTTCCCCGTTACTGGCATTTATCGGAATTGTTTTCCTGATGTTTTCCAAAAAGGAAAAGAAGCATAATATCGGCGGGCTTCTGATTGGATTTGCCATTCTGATGACCGGTATGGAAGGAATGAGCAATGCGGTAAGCGGATTAAAAGATGTTCCGGGATTTACCGATCTCTTTACCATGTTCTCAAATCCAATTCTTGGAATGATATTAGGTGCAGTACTTACGGCAATCATCCAGAGTTCCTCTGCCTCTGTCGGTATTCTGCAGGCATTATGTGCAACCGGTGCGGTAAACTTCAGTGCAGCCATTCCAATCATCATGGGACAGAATATCGGTACCTGTGTAACGGCACTTATTTCATCCATCGGTGCAAAGAAGAATGCAAAGCGTGCAGCATTTGTTCATCTGTATTTTAATATTATCGGTACGATTTTATTTATGATTATATTCTATGCATTACATGCGGTGATTCATTTTTCTTTCATGGGTCATGCGGCAAATGCAGCCGGAATCGCAGTTGTGCATACCGTATTCAATGTTACGGCAACACTCATGCTGTTCCCATTTGGTGGAATGCTTGAGAAATTTGCCTGTCTTACCATACGGGATGATAAGGAAGTCAGTGAAAAGAACGGAAAGAGCAAGGATTTTGAACTTCTGGACGAAAGATTCCTGGATGTACCGGGACTGGCTACCGATCACTGCAGACAGGTAACTGCAAAGATGTCCGAGCTGGCAAGGGAAGCCATCTTTGAATCACTGGATCTTCTCTTTGATTACCGGGAAGATAAGGCAGAGAAAATTGTGGAACTCGAAGACAAAGTGGATCGCTACGAGGACGAACTCGGTTCTTATATGGTAAAATTAAGCAGCCGGAGTCTGAATGAAGATGACAGCAAGACCTTGTCCATACTGCTTCATTCCATCGGTGATTTTGAACGGATTTCCGATCATGCAGTAAATATTTCCGATGCGGCAAAAGAGATTTTCGAGAAGAATATGAAATTCTCCGAAGCTGCAGAAGAAGAAATCAGGGTCTATATTAAGGCACTGAAAGACATCATTAACCTTGCAAATGATGCATTTGTAAAAGAAGACATCCAGATGGCACTGAAAGTAGAGCCGATGGAAGAAGTCATAGACAGTCTGAATATTGAAGTGAAGAAACGCCATATCAACCGTCTGAGAAAAGGTGTCTGTACAATTGAACTCGGCTTTGTATTCTCCGATATCACAACGAATTTTGAACGGATTTCCGATCACTGTTCCAATGTTGCGGTAAGCATTGTACAGACAAAGAATGATGCCGCGTTTGAATCGCATATTTATCTGGATCAGCTCAAGGCAGAAAATGAAGTTTTCAAGGAAAAATTCGAGAAATACAAGGACAGATATGTACTTCCACACTTCGATTACGAAGATTTATAAAATAACAGGAGCAGAAACCCACTGTCAGAAGGCAGTGGGTAATTCGCATAAAGAAAGGCAAAAATCATGAAATTAGAACCAATTATTAACAGTTTACTGGAAACGGATATGTACAAATTTTCCATGGGACAGGCGATTTATCACCAGTTCAGTGATTATAAAACGACCTGGTCTTTTAAATGCAGAAATAAAGATGTGCATTTTACCGCAGAAATGGTTCAGGAAATAAAAGAGCAGATTCGTGCATATTGCAGTCTGCGTTTTACGGAGGAAGAGCTGGAGTATCTCCATAATATTAAATGGATCAAAGGTTCGTATGTTGACTTTTTAAGATTATGGCAGCCAAGATACGAGGATTTTGAAATCACGGATAATGCAGAATGTGGTCTGTCGATTGAGACAAGGGGAACATGGCTGAATACTTCCATGTACGAAATCCCGGCACTTGCCATTGTGAATGAAGTATATTTCCGTATGGCATATGATTATCAGGTATTAATAGAAAGCTTCCGCAAAAGACTGGATGCAAAAATCAATGCACTGACGTCAGAAGAGGGAGAGAAACATTACGAACTCGGTCTTTTCAGTGAATTCGGACTCAGAAGAAGACTGTCTGCACAGGCACAGGAACTCGCCGTTTCCAAACTCGCGGCTGCGGATTACAAAGGAAAATCCGTATTTGTAGGAACATCAAATGTATATCTCGCAAAGAAATTCCATCTGACACCGGTCGGAACGATGGCACATGAATGGATCATGTGTGTCGGTCAGGGCAATCATAAGCACAATCCGGCATATTCCAACTGGTATGCACTGGATTCCTGGGTAAAGGAATATGGCATCTTAAATGGAACGGCATTGACCGATGCAATCACAACGGATTGTTTCTTAAGGGATTTCCAGCTGACCTATGCAACCTTATTCTCCGGCGTCCGTCACGACAGCGGCGATCCGTATGAATGGGGAGAGAAGATGATAAAGCATTATGAATCCCTTGGCATTGATCCAAAGACAAAAACACTCTTATTCAGTGACAGTCTTGATTTTGAGCGTGCCAGTGATTTATATGCATATTTCAGAAATAAAACGAAGGTCGCGTTTGGAATCGGAACATACATTGCCAATGATACGGATGTTGCCCCATTAAATATTGTAATGAAAACAACTGCCTGTAATGGCATGGATGTTGCCAAGATTTCTGATATCCAGGGCAAGGGGATGTGTAAAAATCCAGAATATGTCAATTACCTGCAGCGGTGCATTGACTGGCGCATGAATAATGAAAAATGATTAGAAAGAAGGACGAAAACATGGATCTTATGAAAGCAATAAAAACAAGAAGAAGTATCAGAAAATATAGCACAGAGCAGGTATCCAATATTGATCTGGAAGATATTGTGGAACTTGCCTCTTATTCCCCTTCCTGGAAAAACAGCCAGACGGTGGGATATGTCATTATCCGTGACCATGATCTTTTAAACAGAATCGCAGAAGAGGGTGTGATGGGATTTACTCATAATACCGGTATTATTAAGAATTGTCAGGCACTTGTGGTATTAACCACCATCAAGGGACGCTGCGGATATGAGAAGGACGGAAGCTTTTCCACAAAGAAAAAGGATGGCTGGGAAATGTTTGATGCCGGTGTTGCCGCACAGACCTTCCAGCTTGCCGCACACGGAAAAGGAATCGGATCCGTGGTACTCGGCATTTTCGATGAAGATTATATCGCCGATGCCATTCAGTTAGAAGCAGAAAAGAAGATATCTGCCCTGATTGCAGTCGGATATCCGGCAGAAGATCCGAACACTCCAAAGCGGAAACCGGTAAGTGAACTGGTAAGATTCATTTAAAACAGCATAGAAATATAATTGAAAATGAAGAAAAAGTGTATTATAATACACCAATGTGCTTTTTAGTGCTTAATAACTTACCGCATTGCGGTGACTGGAGGAAAGAACATGAGTTTCGAATTTATACGAAAACTGCCTACACCGGCAGAGATTAAAGAGCAATATCCGGTTCCTGCCGATATTGCAGAGATGAAAGCAAAAAGAGATCAGGAGATAGCAGATGTATTTACCGGAAAATCTGATAAATTCCTGATGATTATCGGACCTTGCTCTGCGGATAACGAAGATGCAGTGATCGATTACATATCAAGACTGAAGAAGGTACAGGAAAAGATCAGTGATAAAGTATTGATCATTCCACGTATCTATACAAATAAGCCGAGGACCACAGGAGAAGGATACAAGGGTATGCTTCATCAGCCGGATCCGGAGAAGAAACCGGATATGTTAAATGGACTTCTTGCGATCAGACATCTTCATATCCGTGCAATGAAAGAAACCGGTCTGACATCTGCGGACGAGATGCTTTATCCGGATAACTACCGTTACCTTTCCGATATCTTATCTTATGTAGCAATTGGGGCCCGTTCCGTTGAGGATCAGCAGCATCGTCTGACTGCCAGCGGCATGGATGTACCTTGCGGCATGAAGAATCCGACCAGCGGAACGTTATCCGTAATGATGAACTCTGTAGTGGCAGCCCAGATGGGTCATACCTTCCTTTATCGCGGATGGGAAGTAAAAACCAGCGGAAATCCTCTGGCACATACGATTTTAAGAGGTTCACAGAATAAGAACGGACACACCATTCCAAACTATCATTATGAAGATTTAAGACTCTTACATGATTTATATGCAGAGAAGAATCTTGCAAACCCTGCTGTTATCGTAGATACCAACCATTCCAATTCCGGAAAACAGTACAAAGAACAGCTTCGTATTGCAAAAGACGTGCTTCACAGCTGTAACTGCTCTCCTGATATCAAGAAACTGGTCAAAGGTCTTATGGTGGAAAGTTACATCGAAGAAGGAAGCCAGAAGATAGGAGAAGGCATTTATGGAAAATCCATTACCGATCCTTGTCTTGGCTGGGAAGATACCGAAAGATTATTATATGACATTGCAGAACTGGTATAATACCGGATTTGTGGATAAAAACAGACAAAAAGACAGCCGTTCCCGTCGGGGGCGGCTGTCTTTTTGTCTGTTTACTTTACATATACTTAACATTATGCTGCTTTTGGATTTAACGAAGAACTTTTATCATGTAAGTGTTCTGAAACAGAGATTAAAGATATTTAGGAGGATTTATCAAATGAAGAAATCGAAACAGGCAGCAGCCATATTACTTGCAGCAATGACCATGGTAACAGGTCTTACGGGATGCGGAAAGAGTGTAGATAACGGAAATAGTAAAAATTCTGCAATTACCGTTATTACAAGAGAGTCCGGTTCCGGAACAAGAGGTGCATTTATTGAACTGTTCGGAATCGAAGAAAAGAATGCTGACGGAAAGAAAGTTGATAATACAATCTCAAGTGCTGAGGAAACAAACAGTACCGCTGTCATGATTACTTCGGTAGAAGGAAATGAGAGTGCGATCGGTTACATATCATTAGGTGCTTTAAAGAGCAATGTAAAGGCATTAAAGGTCGATGGTGTTGAGGCAACCACAGACAATGTAAAGAGTGGTTCTTACAAAGTAGCAAGACCGTTTAACGTTGCAGTAAAATCCGATGCAAGCGATGCAGCAAAAGAATTCATCAACTACATCATGAGCAAAGAAGGACAGGAAATCATTAGCAAAGAAGGTTATATCGGCGATGATTCCGCAGCTGCTTACCAGAAGAAAGATGGTGTATCCGGAAAGATTACAGTTGGTGGTTCCAGTTCTGTATCACCTGTTATGGAAAAGTTAATCGAAGCGTATGCAAAAGTAAATTCTGATATTACAATCGAATTACAGCAGTCTGATTCTACAACAGGTATGACAAATGCGATTGCAGGAACTTATGATATCGGTATGGCATCCCGTGAATTAAAGGATGAGGAAAAAGCAGAACTTACGGCAACAACAATCGCAATGGATGGTATTGCAGTCATTGTAAATAAAACCAATGAACTTTCTAATATCACATCTGATCAGGTAAAAGGTATTTATACCGGAACAATTACCAAATGGGCAGATGTAAAATAATAACAATTCAATTTATCAGGTGTAAAGAAAATAGCTGCCATATGACAGCTATTTTACTGGGAAAGGATAAAAGATGAAAAATCTCAAAGAAATTGTAATGAAATATCTGTTTCTTGCAGCAGCATGTGTATCCATTCTTGCAGTAGCACTTATCTGCATCTTTCTGTTTGCAAATGGTATTCCAACCATAGCAAAAATAGGACCTTTTAATTTCCTTCTGGGAAAAGAATGGAAGCCGTTAAGTGAAGTATTCGGTATCTTTCCGATGATACTTGGAAGCATTTATGTAACTGCGGGAGCAATGATTATCGGTATTCCGATTGGAGTTTTAACCGCTATATTTATGTCACAATTTTGTAACAAAAAAATCTATCGTTTTATAAAACCGGCAATTGAATTACTCGCAGGAATTCCTTCCATCGTATATGGCTTCTTCGGACTGGTTGTAATCGTTCCAATTATCCAGGATCTGTACGGCGGAAGCGGAAAAGGAATCCTGGCAGCTTCCATACTTCTTGGAATCATGATCCTTCCTACCATTATCAATGTCACGGAAGCTTCCTTAAATGCAGTGCCGTCTTCTTATTATGAAGGTTCTCTTGCACTCGGTGCAACACATGAGCGCAGCGTATTCTGTGTTATCGTGCCGGCTGCAAAATCGGGTGTTTTATCCGCTGTGATTCTTGGCGTCGGCCGTGCAATCGGTGAAACCATGGCACTTATCATGGTTGCAGGAAACTCTCCTGCCATGCCGGAAGGGCTGCTTTCCAGCGTAAGAACCCTTACCTCCAATATCGTTATGGAGATGGGTTACGCACAGGGACTTCACAGAGAGGCCCTGATTGCAACTGCTGTTGTATTATTCGTATTTATATTAATGATTGACTTTGCATTTTCTGTTGTGAAAAATAAAGCGGCAAAGCAGAATTAGGAGGGACTGTCTTATGGAAAAATTAAAAATGGATTTAAAATATCATAAGCTTTCACTGCTTATCCGGCTGATTGTAAATATTGCTGCAATTCTTACCGTAGGTACATTGATTGCAATTGTGGTGTATATTCTGTACCGGGGAATTCCGAATATTACCCCGCAGATGTTTGAAGCGAAATATACCAGTGAAAATGCATCCGTTGTTCCTGCCTTAATAAATACATTGATTACGATTGTCGTAACACTGCTTATCGCAGTTCCAATCGGTATTTTCTCAGCGGTATACATGACAGAATATGCAAAGAGAGGAAATAAACTGGTCAAGGTTGTCCGTTTAATGTCAGAAACTTTATCCGGTATTCCATCCATTGTATTTGGTTTATTCGGCTATCTGTTCTTTGTGGTAGCCTGCAAATTTGATTATTCCCTGCTGGCAGGTTCTTTAACCCTCGCCATCATGGTTCTTCCGACGATTATGACAACGACGGAAGAAGCACTGCGGTCCATACCGGATTCTTATCGGGAGGGAAGTTTTGGACTGGGAGCCGGAAAATTAAGAACCGTATTCCGGGTGATCCTGCCATCGGCAATTCCTGGAATCCTGGCAGGTGTCATTCTTTCCATCGGAAGAATTATCGGCGAAACCGCTGCACTTATCTATACGGCAGGTTCTGTCGCAAAAGTACCGGATTCCCTGATGGGCTCCGGACGTACCCTGGCAGTCCATATGTATGTACTGTTTAATGAAGGATTATCCATGGAACAGGCATATGGAACGGCTGTTATATTATTGTTGCTCGTACTGGCGGTCAACCTTTTGTCAAATTTTATTGCCAGCACATTGATCAGGAAGAAGAACAGATAGGAGAATAATATGGATTATAAATTTGCAATCAAAGATATGAATTTACATTACGGAGCATTTCATGCATTAAAAAATATTAACCTGAACATCAGAAAAAATGAAGTGACCGCATTTATCGGCCCTTCCGGATGCGGTAAGAGTACACTTTTAAAATCACTGAACCGTATGAATGATCTGGTAGAAGGCTGTCGTATAGATGGAGAAGTGCTGCTCGACGGAGAAGATATTTTCAGCAAAACCATGGACGTGAATATTTTAAGAAAAAGGGTTGGCATGGTGTTCCAGAAGGCAAATCCATTTCCGATGAGTATTTATGATAATATCGCCTATGGTCCGCGTACACATGGCATTAAAAATAAGACACAGCTCGATCAGATCGTGGAAGAATCCCTGCGGGATGCCGCAATCTGGGATGAATTAAAAGATCGTCTGAAGAAGTCAGCACTCGGACTTTCCGGCGGACAGCAGCAGAGACTCTGTATTGCCAGGGCATTGGCAGTAAAACCGGAAGTATTGCTGATGGACGAGCCGACCAGTGCACTGGATCCGATTTCCACTTCCAAAATCGAAGATTTAACATTAAAACTAAAAGAAAATTACACGATTATTATTGTTACCCATAATATGCAGCAGGCAACCAGAGTGGCAGATACCACAGCATTCTTTTTGCTGGGGGAAGTGATCGAAACCGGTGCTACGGAACAGATCTTCTCCATGCCGAAGAATAAGAAGACGGAAGATTATATTACCGGAAGATTTGGTTAAAACAGGGTTTACCTTTATTTAACATAAATCTGCTTTTATACTTAACATCAATTAAATATAATATTTTCTGTGATTTCAATCACACTGAAAAAAGTGTCATCGGTTACACCTGTACTTTTCCCTCCGATGGCACTTTTTTCTTGCAAAATAAGAAAGAATGAAGTAAAATAGATGAATACGAATAATTAAGGCCAGGGGCCGGAAATGAGAGGAAACTATGACAGAACAGGAATTTATTAGAAAGTTACCAGCAATTGATGAATATTATGTAATTATGTGCGATTTTACAAAACAGCCATATGCAGAATGTGATCCGGAGACCTTTGATGACAAGGCATTCATTTTCTTTGAAGAAAAACCGGCGCTGGATTTTGTAGACGATTATAAAGAAGATAAGATGATGCTCCATGTGGAGAAAGTGGCAAGAACCAGTATCCTTGCATTCCTGACAACCCTGATTGTAGAAGGCATCAATATGGTATGCTTCCGCGGAGAAGAAGAACACAATATCCAGATAGAGCATATCGTAACCAGACAGCTAAAGGAAGGTGTGCCGACACCGGTCGAGAATCCGACACTCCAGATCAGCATGATCTATTTCATGCAGGCGGTAAGAACAGCAGAAACACAGGAAGAACGCGTAATCGCAAAGCAGTTTGAGGAAGAGATGATGGTAAACATCGCAAGAGCAACCTATCTTGTTCCATCCAAGGCAGTTGGCGAGGCGGATGAAGAAGGAAACCAGAAGATTGCATTTTATCAGGTGAAGAATCAGAACGGGGATGTATTTGTTCCACTGTTTACCGATTTGAATGAATTTATAAAGTATCAGAATATGAATAAGATTACGGAACAGACCATGCAGTTCATGCCATTAAAGTTTAATCAGATCTATGATGTGTACAGGCAGGGCATGACAGGATTCATCATTAATCCGGCTACCGTGGCAGTTTTGTTAAATAAGCAGCATCTGGATGCGATTAATGAACGATTTGGTGACGAAGCATAGTTTAACTTATATTTTACATACGACTGATTTCGTTTTAACCTCATATGTGTAAAATAACTCCATGATATAAAATATCATGGAGTATTAAAATTTACAGAAGGAATGGAGAGAAAAAATGCGAAACAGATTTGATGATATGTTAGATGTCCTGAATGTTGAATTGATAAAGATGGGGGCATTATGTGAAAATGCAATTTCAAATGCAATCCGTGCAATTATGGAAGATGAAACTTTTGAAAAAAATGTGGCAGATACGGAACGCGAGATTGATCAGAAAGAACGTGAGATTGAGGATATGTGCATGAGAATGCTTCTGATGCAGCAGCCGGTGGCTACGGACTTAAGGGAAGTATCTTCTGCCCTGAAGATGATTTCTGATATGGAAAGAATCGGGGATCAGGCACTCGATATTGCAGAGATGGCAAAATTCCTGCGAAAAGGGGATAGCCGTCTGGAAGATCTGGAAAAGATGGCGGATGCCACAACGAATATGGTTACCAAAAGTATTGATTCATTTGTAAAAAATGATCTGGAGATTGCCAGGGATGTCATGAAACATGATGACGATGTGGATTCCCTGTTTTTACAGATAAAGACAGAAGTCATTGAGATGATTGGAAATGGTTCTGCTGACGGGGAATATCTCACAGATGTGCTTATGGTTGCGAAATATTTTGAACGAATTGCAGATCATGCAACCAATATTGTCGAATGGGTTGCGTACTCGATTACAGGGGTACACGAAAAATGTCAGTAAACGAGGAAGAATATTATGATATATCTTGTAGAAGATGAGAAGAATATCCGGGATCTGGTAGTATATACCCTGAACAATACCGGGCTTGAAACAAAAGGGTTTGAACGGGCATCTGAATTCTGGAAAGAGCTGTCGGAACAAGTTCCGGATCTGCTCTTACTGGATATTATGCTTCCGGATGAGGACGGACTCAGTATTCTGAAAAAAATTCGGGCAGATAAAAGCCTGAAACGGCTTCCGGTCATTCTTCTGACGGCAAAGGGAAGTGAATATGATAAAGTAATCGGACTGGATGCGGGTGCAGATGATTATATTCCAAAACCGTTCGGCATGATGGAGTTAATTGCGCGCGTCAAAGCGATGCTTCGCCGGATGGCTCAGGATGAAAAAGAAGAAGAATACCAGATACGCAATCTGTATGTCAGTCCGTCCAGACATATTGTCAAGGTGGATGGCGAACCGGTCATTCTCACATACAAAGAATTTGAATTATTAAATTATTTTCTGGATAATATGGATATGGTTCTTACACGGGATAAGATTCTGTCTAAAATCTGGGGATATAATTTTGATGGCGAGACAAGAACCGTGGATGTCCATGTGCGTACACTCAGGCAGAAGCTTGGAAACGCAGGTGATATTATCGAAACCATCCGCGGAGTGGGGTATAAAATAGCAAAGCCATGAGAAAACGAATATTTAAAACCATGAGTATTCTGACGGTTATCTCCATATTTATTGTTGCGATTGTTTCAACGATCATGGATTATCAGAATTTTGAACGCCGGCTTCGCAAAGATGTGGAAAATATCACGGGACTGCTCCGGAAGTCCGTGGAGAGCGGTGGGGTATCTTTCCTGAAAGAAATGGATAATAAGACAGATTACCGTATTACCTATATTTCGCCGGATGGAAGTGTTCTATATGATAGTGAAGTTCCGACGGATGAGATTGATGGGATGTCCAACCATATGGATCGTCCGGAAGTGATACAGGCAGTAAATGAGGGAAGCGGAAGAAGTTCCAGACATTCCAATACCCTGTCCGTCAAGACTTATTATTATTATGCGGAACGGCTGGATGACGGTTCCATATTAAGAATTGCCATGGAAGAAAATTCCGAATTTTCACAGATGCTGGAACTTTTACCCGAATTGATCGTGATTATTCTTCTGGTACTGATATTTTCGTTTCTTATTTCAAGACAGCAGACAAAGAAGATTGTAGAACCGATTAACCGGATTAATTTTGATGATAGCAGCCTGAATGCGGATGATTCCATTTATGAAGAGCTTTATCCGTTTATCAGGAAAATTAATAAACAGAAAAATGTAATTGAAGAGCAAATAAGAAACATTGAATCTTCCAAAAGCGAGATTGAAGCCATTACCCAGAACATGAGTGAGGGACTGATTATCATAGATGCCGGTGAAAATGTACTGTCCTATAACAGGAGTGCAAAAGAACTGCTGGATATCAATGAGACAACCGGAAGAATACATAATTTTATTGCATTTAACAGAAACGAAAGCATTATCCGTCAGATCGAACTGGCATTAAAGGGAGAACGTTCCGAAAGTACGATACATCTGCACCAGAGAGTTTATCAGGTTATTGCAAGTCCGGTCATCATCGGTACGGATATTACCGGTGCCGTAATTGTAATTATTGATGAAACAGAGAAAGAACTGCGGGATGAACTGCGGCGCGAATTTTCTGCGAATGTTTCCCATGAGCTGAAAACCCCTCTTACTTCGATTTCCGGATATGCAGAAATTATGGAAAGCGGCATTGTAAAAGAAGAGGATATGCTTAATTTTGCCGGAATTATTCATACCGAGGCATTGCGCCTGATACATCTGGTAGAAGACATTATCAAGATCTCAAGACTGGATGATAATCAGGTCGAACTCGAGAAAGAAGAGGTATGTCTTCTGGATATTGTATCGGAAAATATCCGTTATCTTCAGGAACTTGCACAGAAACGAAAAATCTGTGTTACCTCATCCGGCTGTAATGCCGTGGTATACGGTGTCCGTCAGATTTTAAACGAGATGGTTCATAACCTGATTGAAAATGCCATAAAGTACAATAAGGAAAACGGTACGGTGTCCGTATTGGTAGAGGAAGGCAGAAAAAGCGGACAGAGGGTAATCCTTACGGTCAGTGATACCGGTATCGGAATTCCACAGAATGATATCGAACGTGTATTTGAACGCTTTTACCGGGTCGATAAGAGTCATTCCAAAGCAATCGGAGGTACCGGACTCGGATTATCCATTGTCAAGCATGGTGCGATTTACCATAATGCAAAGATTGAGATAGAAAGTGAAGTAAATAAAGGGACCTGTATCAGGATTATTTTTCCTTAAAAAGGCAGGACTGGAGAAAATGGTGCAGATGGCATTACAGCAGATGGAAGAGAAAACGGTATTGATTGGATAAGATGTGGCAAATAAAAAACCGGGGCAGGAAAGTCTTGCCCCGGTTTTTTTCTACCGGATGGATTCCGGAAGAAGTTTTGCTTTGGAAAGAGCGCTCCGTACAGATGCTGCAATGACATAAGCAAGGATGACAGAAACAATATCCTTTGGAATATATGGCAATGATACAAGTAAAAAGCTCTCTGAAAATGTCTTATGGCATAAAACGGAAAACTGTGCACTTCCGAGCAGATGACAGATTACCAGTCCGATAAGTGAGAAAACAATGACGATAATATTTTTTAATACCGGATAATAATCTTTCTTTGTAAATTTCATGCCGACACCGCTTAAAAAAGAAAGAAACAGGAATCCAAACAGAAATCCTCCGGTTACCCCGAATAAAACACCAGGACCGGATGTATATCCGTTATATACCGGAAGTCCGATTAATCCCATCAGGATATAGACTCCGCATGAGGCTGTTCCGAGTACCGGGCCGAGTGCAAATCCCAGGAATGCCATGGCAAATGTCTGGAGAGTTGCAGGTACACCCAGTATCTTGATACCAATCGGTAATGCTGATATAACAGCGGAAAGGGCAGTAAAGATACCCACAATCACAATCGTTTCAATGGATACTGCCTGCTTTGGCAGTGTAGTGACTTTTTCTGACATAGTAATAAATCTCCTTTTTTCTAAATAAAATGAAAGACCGGTAAAACCGAATCCCCTAGATTATGCAACAAAAAGGAACAAATGTCAACTATTATTTTTGAAATAGGTTGACATTTAAAATTAAAACAGATCTTGATGCAACAGTTGATTCTCACAAAAATACTGGTATAATATATTCTGATGACAGGGTTTCAAAGTGCGAAAGCTGTTCATGCTTGCATGATAAAGCTTTTGACCTTGAAACCCGCGAAACATGAGGAAGAAGCGATTTGTGTAACAAATCAGCGGATTCCGAATGTTGACAGAATTGCGGAAGCAGTTTTCTGCGAAGCAATTCGTGGTCATCAGACATAGTAATCCAAAATGTAAAAGAGGCAGAATTGTGAAACTAAGATTATTTCCAACATTAAAAAATTATAAAAAGGAATACCTGACAGGAGATATTTTTGCGGGTATCATTGTTGCCGCCATGACAATCCCTATTTCCATGGGATATGCACAGATTGCAGGACTTCCGGAAGTATACGGCCTATATGGTTCGATTCTTCCGCTGCTGTTCTTCGCGGCATTTACAACTTCCGGGCAGTTTATTTTCGGTGTAGATGCGGCACCGGCTGCGATTGCCGGAAGTATGCTTGTGACACTTGACATTTCCTCCGGCAGTAAAGAAGCTTTGGCTATTATCCCTGTGCTTGCATTGTTTACCGGACTCTGGCTGCTCTTGTTTTACTTTTTAAAGGCTGGAAAAGTATTAAGTTACATATCAACCCCGGTTATGGGCGGCTTTATCAGTGGAATTGCCGTTACCATTATTCTGATGCAGATTCCAAAGCTTCTTGGAAGTTCTGCGGGACATGGGGAATTATTTGAACTGGTGGTTAAGCTCGTGAAAGCATGCCGGCAGATTAATGTTCTGTCGCTGCTTCTTGGTGCATCTACCCTTGCCATTATCCTGACCGCAAAAAAATTCTGCCCGCGTTTCCCGATGGCGATAGTGATGATGTTTGCAGGAGCCGGTGCAGAAAAACTTTTCGGATTAAGTAAGTACGGGGTTAAACTGCTGCCGCAAGTGTCACCTGGACTGCCGGAAATAGCAGTTCCGGGGTTTATCTCTGTTGATTTTACACAGGTACTGGGTACCAGCCTTACGATTGCAGTTGTCGTTATGGCGGAAACGCTGCTTGCCGAAAATAATTTCGCATTTAAAAACGGCTATAAGATAAATGAGAATCAGGAAATTCTTTCCTGTGCCATGGGAAATATTGCAAGTGCCTTTACCGGTTCCTGCCCGGTCAATGGAAGTGTTTCGAGAACCGCCATGGGAGAACAGTTCCGTGGCAGGACACAGCTTATGTCCATCATTGCGGCACTCAGCATTGTCCTTGTCCTGATTTTTGCCACCGGATTTATTGGATTTCTGCCTGTGCCGGTTCTTACGGCAATCGTCATAAGTGCATTGCTCGGAGTTGTCGAATTTGACCTTGCAAAACGTCTGCACCGGATAAACCGGATTGAATTCCTGATTTATCTCGGAGCATTTTTCGGTGTTCTGGTTCTCGGCACGATTTACGGCGTTGTAATCGGAATTATATTATCCTTCGTAAACGTGGTATTGCGTGCGGCAAAGCCATCCCGGGCATTTCTCGGTATGATTCCGGGACACGAGGGTTTCTATGACCTGAGCCGAAATGTTCATGCACATCCGGTGAAAAATACTATCATCTATCAGTTTGGCGGTAATCTCTTCTTTGCCAACATAAGTGTTTTTATTGACGATCTCGAACAGGCACTTACGGATGACATAAAATGTATTATCGTGGATGCATCCGCCGTAAGCAGCTTGGATATCACAGCGGCAGACCGGTTAAAAACATTTGATCAGTCACTCCGGAGACGTCATATCAAATTCTACCTGACAGAGCATACTTCACAGGTAAATGATCAGCTGCGCAGACTCGGCCTTGGGGAATTAATCGAGAAAGGCATGGTGCGCCGTACCATTACGGCGGCACTCATCGAAATCGGTTATGAAAAGCCGTTTCCGCTCGAGGGAATTTCCGATGACCTGCTGCTGCGCATGGAATTAAGCGATGCAGAAGAACAGGATTCGTTACAGGAATTCGTCTGGGCATTTGGAAAAGATGCCGGAAAACAGATGGAAAAGAATGTCCAGAGAATTTTAAATTCTATCAATATCGAAGATTTCTACCGGGTATCCGAAGAAAATCTCGGAAAATTTACGCATTTATGGAAGAAACTGAGTACCTTCGATGAGGCGGAGCTTTTAGAACGTCTGGAACTGCATATGGAAGAAATTTCGCAGAAACTTGGTATTAGTGAAACAGAAATCATTCACAACATTGAAGTGCGCAAAAAAGAGCTGGAAGAAAAATTAAGCAGGGAAAATCCACAGGCATATAAGATGCTGCATATCTATGAGGGTGAGCTGGAAAAACGTTTTGAATCCGAACACCCTGACGTATTCCGGCATGTCAGTGAATTAAGGGAAAAGGAGATGAAAAAGAATTGATAAATCTGACAGAAGCAAAACAGAAAGAACTGATAAATCTTGCATATGATATGAGAAAAAATTCCTATTGCCCCTATTCCGGATTTGCGGTAGGTGCAGCACTCCTGGCAGAAGATGGCAGAATTTATACCGGCTGTAATATGGAAAATGCTTCCTTTGGAGCCGGCATCTGTGCGGAGAGGAGTGCCTTTGCAAAAGCAAATGCCGATGGAAACCGCAGATTTACAGCGATCGCAGTTGCAGGCGGGAAAGCGGGACTGCCGGCAGATAATCCATGTGTGCCATGTGGAATCTGTCTGCAGGTCATGCAGGAATTCTGTGACGGGGATTTTATTATTTTACTTTCAGACAGAAAACAGGAGAACATCATCCGAAAATATCTTAGGGAATTGCTGCCTTTCGGATTCGGAAAAGCCTTTTTGCTGAAAAATGATTAAAGCATAATTCATAAATTTCTATTGCCTTTTATAGCAAAATATGTTAAACTAATATAAATTTTGGGCTATATCCATATGATATACCTGGTTTATAAAGGAGGATTAATCAATGAAACACGTTAAGACATTAAGCACAAGAAACTTAAAGAATACAATGGCACATGGTGGATGCGGTGAATGCCAGACATCCTGCCAGTCTGCATGCAAGACTTCTTGTACAGTCGGCAACCAGAGCTGTGAAAACACCAAATAGTTATCATACGATATCGTTACAGGGCAGCGGTTCGCCGCTGCCTTTGTATGATTTAGGCAGTATTTTCTATACCATACAAAGAAGAATAATCACAGATGTGAAAGGGGAATTGTTTTGATTCACAGATATAGAAATAACGGATTTAATATCGTACTGGATGTAAACAGCGGCTCTGTCCATGTGGTGGATGACGTTACTTACGAAGTGATTCCGTTATTTGAAGAAGGAAAAGAAAAGGAAGAGATCGTAACTCTCTTAAAAGATAAATATGCCGTTTCAGACATTGAAGAATCTTTTGATGAAATTACACAGCTCAAAGAAGATGGCAGTCTGTTCACAGAAGATATTTACCGGCAGTATATAAAGGAATTTAAGAAAAGACAGACCGTGGTAAAGGCAATGTGTCTTCATATTGCACATGATTGCAATCTTGCATGTAAATACTGTTTTGCGGAGGAAGGCGAGTATCATGGCCGCCGTGCACTGATGAGCTATGAGGTCGGAAAGAAAGCACTGGATTTCCTGATTGAAAATTCCGGAAAGCGTGTCAATCTGGAAGTTGATTTCTTTGGCGGTGAACCGTTAATGAACTGGGATGTTGTAAAACGGCTGGTAGAATATGGTCGTTCCAGGGAAGAAGAATGTAATAAAAAGTTCCGTTTTACCCTTACGACAAACGGTGTACTTCTGAATGATGAGATTATGGAATTTGCAAACAAAGAGATGGCAAACGTTGTGTTAAGTCTGGACGGAAGAAAGGATGTAAATGACGAGATGCGTCCGTTCCGCAACGGAAAGGGAAGCTATGATCTGATCGTTCCGAAGTTTCAGAAGTTTGCAAAGCAGAGGGAAGAACTCGGACTCAGTTATTATATCCGAGGAACATTTACAAGGGATAACCTTGATTTCTCAGAAGATATCAAACATTTTGCCGATCTGGGATTCCATCAGATGTCCATAGAACCGGTTGTCGGACAGCCGGAAGATCCATATGCCATCCGGGAAGAGGACCTTCCGAAGATTATGGAAGAATATGACAAGCTTGCCGTGGAATTATTAAAGCGGAAAAAAGAAGGCCGCGGAGTCAACTTTTTCCATTTCATGATCGACCTGGAACAGGGACCATGCGTAGCCAAAAGATTATCCGGATGTGGCTCCGGAACAGAATATCTGGCTGTCACTCCATGGGGCGATTTCTATCCCTGTCATCAGTTTGTAGGGAATGAAGATTTCCTCATGGGAAATGTAGATGACGGCATTGTCCGCACCGATATCCGTGATGAATTTAAACTCTGTAATGTTTATGCAAAACCAAAATGCAGCGAGTGTTTTGCAAGATATTACTGCAGTGGCGGATGTGCAGCGAATGCTTTCCAGTTCCATGGAAAGATAACCGATGCCTATGATATCGGTTGCGAGATGCAGAGAAAGCGTGTGGAATGCGCTATTATGATGAAAGCTGCCGAGGCGGCTGAAGAATAATCAGGAGGAAACTAGAAATGAAGAAAAAGAAACAGAAAAGTATTGTACTTTTTCTTGTGAGTATCATTGTCATGATTCTGCTTGCACTGGTACTTGTCTTCGGTGTTAAAATCGGAGGAATGGAAAAAGGAAGTGCCAGAAACATCATTCTTGGACTGGATTTAAAGGGTGGTGTAAGTATTACCTACGAGGCTGTCGGTGATTATACGGCAGAAGATATGAAAGATACTCTGAACAAATTAAAGCTCAGAGCCGAAGAATTCAGTTCAGAATCCGATGTCTACATGGAAGGGGATAATCGTATTACCGTAGATATCCCTGGACAGAGCGATGCAGATGCTGTGCTTGAAAAGCTCGGTAAACCGGGATCTTTATCTTTCGTGACAGATTATGGTCAGGACAGTGAGAAAACATGGATCGAAGGTTCGCAGGTTGTTGATGCACAGCCACAGGTAACAACGGATCCGTCCACCGGTCAGAAGCAGTATGTGGTAAGCTTTGAGCTGAACAGCGAAGCTGCCCAGACATTCGCTGAAGTTACCGCAGATAATATCGGTAAGATTATCTATATTATCTATGATGGTGAGATCGTCAGCAGTCCACGTGTAAATACAGCAATCACCGGAGGTTCCGGAGAAATTACCGGTATGTCATCCTATGAAGAGGCAGAACAGCTTGCATCCATGATCCGTATCGGTTCCCTGAAAGTAGAATTACAGGATATTACCCATAAGGTTGTCGGTGCAAGACTTGGTTCCAATGCCGTTTCAACCAGCCTTTTTGCAGGTATTCTCGGTGTAATTGTCATCATTATCTTTATGGCAGTCATCAACCGTATTCCTGGTGTTGCAGCAGGACTTGCCCTTATTTTCTATGTAGAGGCAACTCTTATCTGTCTGAACGGATTTGACCTGACACTTACCTTATCCGGTATCGCCGGTGTTATTTTGTCCATCGGTATGGCGGTGGATGCCAATATTATTATCAATACCCGTATCAAAGAGGAAATCGCAGCTGGAAAATCCATTGAATCCGCAATCGATATTGGATTTAAGAAAGCAAGTTCCGCCGTTATTGATGGTAATGTAACTACATTTATTGCTGCAATCGTATTAATGATTCTGACTTCCGGAACCATCAAAGGTTTTGCCCAGACACTTGCGATTGGTACTGTATTATCCATCTTTACCGCGCTGGTTGTTTCCAGATTCTTTGTAAAGACCATGTACAATATGGGACTTGACAAGCAGAACATGTATGGTGTGCAGAAGGAAAGAAAACCATTCCATATTATCGAGAAGAGAGTCATTTCCTTTGCTGTTATCGCCGTTATCGTTGTCGTTGCTGTTGTCGGACTCTTTGCAAACAAATCCGGGAATATCAACGGAAGAAACAGGACACTGAATTACAGTATCGAATTTGAAGGCGGTATCAATATCACTGCAAACTTTGACAAGAAATACACAACGGATGAATTTAATGATACCATTCTTCCGGTCATCCAGGAAATCTCCGGTGATGCCGAAGCAATCGCAAACGAGGTTGTTGGTTCAAATGAATTCTCTGTAAAAGTAAAACAGGTAGATCCTTCCGTAATTAACGAAATCAAGGATAAACTGACCAGTGATTATGGTGTGACAGACTTTGACTACAGTGAAGTTGGTTCTACACTGAGCAGTGAGATGAGAAAGAATGCCATTATTTCAGTCGTAGTAGCGCTTATATTTATGCTCTTATATATCTTTGTACGTTTCCGTGACATGAGATATGCAGCAAGTGCCGTTATTACTCTGATCTGCGATATTGCCATTGTATTTGCATTCTATGTAATTTCCTATACGTCCGTAGGTAATACCTTCATTGCGTGTATGCTTACTCTTGTAGGATATTCCATCAATGCAACCATCGTCATCTTTGACCGTGTCAGAGAACACCGTAAGACAGATAAAGAACAGACAGACATTCTTGAACTTGGTAACAGAAGTATTACACAGACACTTTCCAGAACAATTTATACTTCTTTTACTTCCTTTATTACCATCTTCTTCCTGTACATTCTGGGTGTATCTTCCCTGAAGGAATTCGCAGGACCTCTTATGGTTGGTATTATCGGCGGTATGTTTACCAATATCTTTATTCCATGCTCCTTATGGTACATGATGATGAAGAAGAAAAAAGCAGACAAAAAATAATACAGAATAAAAAGAAAAATGGCGGATTCGTTCCGCCATTTTTCTGTGCAGCGGCACAGGATTATCTGAATAAGAAAGAGGAAAATTTATGCGCAGGGAAAAATGGCTGGTACAGGCTAAAAAAGCTGATTTTAACGCATTGGCACAAAAATATCACATCAATCCCGTTACTGCCCGTATTATAAGAAACCGGGATAATATAACTGAGGACGATTATCAGAATTATCTGTATGGCGATGAAACGGGACTGCATGCACCATGGCAGATGAAGGACATGGAAAAGGCCGTGGAAATTCTTATCACAAAGATTACGGAAAAGAAGCATATCCGGATCATTGGCGATTATGATATTGACGGTGTATGCTCCACCTATATTCTGACGGACGGACTCGAAGCCGCCGGTGCCATGGTTTCCATGGATATTCCGGATCGGATAAAGGACGGATACGGAATCAATGAGCATCTGATTGACAAGGCATGGCAGGACGGGGTAGATACCATCGTTACCTGTGACAATGGTATTGCTGCCATCGAACAGATTGCCTATGCAAAAGAACTTGGCATGACGGTTATCGTCACGGATCATCATGAAATTCCTTATGAAGAAACGGAACAGGGCCACCGTTTTCTGCGGGTAAATGCGGATGCTACCATTAATCCAAAACAGCCGGATTGTGTCTACCCGTATAAACTGCTTTGTGGGGGTGCTGTCGCTTATAAATTAATCCAGGCATTATATGCGAGGCTTGGACGGATTCCCGATCAGGCTGGCATAATTCTGGAAAAATATATCGTATTTGCGGCGATTGCAACCATCGGGGATGTGGTCGACCTGACCGGGGAAAACCGGATTCTTGCAAAACTCGGGTTGAATCGGATTGCAGGAACGGATAATAACGGCTTACTCGCGTTAGCCGAGGCAAACGCACTGGATCTGAATCATATCACTTCTTATCATATCGGTTTTGTGCTCGGACCATGCCTCAATGCTGGCGGAAGGCTGGAAACCGCAAAACTCTCCTTCGGGCTTTTCTACGAAAAAGATCCTTCCAGAGCAGCCGAGACTGCAAAACGGCTGAAGGAACTGAATGATAAACGGAAGGAATATACCGAAGAGGGAGTGGAATTCGCGCTGCAGGAATGTGAGAAGTATGGGGAAGATAAAATACTTGTCCTGTATCTCCCCCAGGTTCATGAAAGCATCGCCGGCATCATTGCCGGAAGAGTGCGTGAAAAATTATGGAAGCCGGTGATTATCCTGACCAGGGCAGAGGAAGGTGTCAAGGGCTCTGCACGATCCATCGAAGGCTGCAATATCTTTGAGGAGCTCACCGGCTGCCGGGAACTGCTCGACCGGTTTGGCGGACACGAGATGGCGGCAGGACTTTCTCTGAAGGAAGAGAATATAGAAAAACTCCGAACGATGTTGAATCACAAAACGGCATTGACCGACGAGGATCTGATTCCAAAAGTCTGGATTGATACCAGACTTCCGTTTGAATACATTACCAATGATTTCGTGGAAGAATTGTCCTTACTTGAACCTTTCGGAAAGGGGAATGAAAAGCCGGTATTTGCCGAAAAAGATGTATCCATTGCAGGGATACGGATCATCGGAAAAAATAAGGATTCGCTTAAACTTACCCTGTTAAGCGTACAGCACTTTCCGATGCCGGCACTGATCTTTCGTAAGGCCGATGAATTTCTTTCGGAGATCGAAAAAGCATACGGCAAAGAGCAGCTTCGTGCCGTACAGATGGGGCTTACAAATTCTGTCCGGATGTCCATAATCTATTATCCTCAGGTCAATGTATTCCGTGGTATCGCAGAAAAACAGATTATTATTCATAATTACTGCTTTTCAAATACTTCCGTTTGAGTTATAATAGAAAAGACAGGCAATAGTTACAATAGGAAAAGGAGTTTACTATGAAAACAATAGACGATTATATCAGAAGTATTCCTGATTTTCCGGAAGAGGGAATTATCTTCCGAGATATTACAAGTGTTCTTCAGGACGCAGATGGTTTACATCTTGCGATTGATTCCATGCAGGAGAAGACTGCGGATCTGGATTTTGATGTTGTAGTTGGTCCTGAATCAAGAGGTTTCATCTTTGGCGTACCGATTGCATATAATCTTCACAAATCTTTTGTTCCGGTGCGTAAAAAAGGAAAACTTCCATGTGAAACCATATCAGAAGAGTATGAGCTGGAATATGGCAGTGCCGTGATCGAGATGCATAAGGATGCCATACGTCCGGGGCAGAAGGTGGTAATCGTAGATGACCTGATTGCAACCGGCGGAACAACAGAAGCTATTATCAAACTGGTAAACCAGCTTGGCGGAGAAGTTGTGGGAATCGTATTTCTGATTGAACTGGCAGGTTTAAAGGGACGGGAACGTCTGGAAGGACAGCGGGTGGAATCCGTAATCTGCTACGACGGAAAATAAATACCGGATAGAAGCAAAAGAGCAGCCCAAAAGAAAAGGTTGCTTTTTTGTTTAAATCTAATTATAATAGGGAATCATTAGGAAAATAACAGGTTGGCCTGTGCCAGGCACAAAATATAAGGATGGAGTGATGTACGATGGCTGAAGATAAGATTATTACAACAGAAACGAAGACGATCGAATTGCCGCATAAAGTAAAAGAAGAATCGGAATATGAGAATCCGGAAGAATTATATCATACGCTGATTGATACCATACGCAAATACCGTCCGGCTACCGATTTGTCCCAGATCGAAAAAGCTTATAAAATGGCATCGGCAGCACATAAGGATCAGAAACGGCGTTCCGGTGAACCCTATATCATTCATCCGGTTTCCGTTGCGATTATTCTTGCGGAACTGGAACTGGATAAGGAATCCATCATTGCAGGTATCCTGCATGATATTGTAGAAGATACGGATGTTACGCTGGAACAGGTACGTCAGGAATTCGGGGATGAAGTAGCACTGCTGGTAGATGGTGTTACCAAGCTTACCCAGTTAAGTTATTCCAAGGACAAAGTCGAGATACAGGCGGAAAATTTAAGAAAGATGTTTCTTGCCATGGCAAAGGATATCCGGGTTATCGTGGTAAAACTTGCCGACCGGCTGCATAACATGAGAACACTGGAATACATGAATACAAAGAAGCAGGCAGAGAAATCAAGGGAGACCATGGATATCTACGCACCGCTTGCTGACCGGCTCGGTATCTCCAAAATAAAAATTGAACTGGACGATCTTTCCCTGCGTTATCTTGAACCAGATAAATATAACGAGGTCGAAGAACTGAGAAATGCCAAATTCAGTCAGGGCGAAGAAGGCATTAAGGAGCTGGTCAGCGAAATCGAAGGCTTTATGCGGGAAGCATCGATTGATGCCCATGTATATGGAAGAATGAAACATACCTTCAGTATCTATAAGAAGATGGTGACACAGCATAAGACCTTTGATCAAATCCTCGATCTGTTTGCCGTCCGTATTATTGTAGACAGTGTGAAAGACTGTTATACGGCACTCGGAATTATTCATGAAAAATACAAACCAATTCAGGGACGTTTCAAGGATTATATCTCGATGCCGAAGCCGAATAATTACCAGTCACTTCATACGACACTGATAGGACCTTCCGGACAGCCGTTCGAAGTGCAGATTCGTACCATGGAGATGCATAGAACAGCAGAATACGGTATCGCCGCACACTGGAAATACAAAGAAAATCCGAATGGCAGGCTGACACCTGGCACGGAAGAAGAGAAATTAAGCTGGCTGCGGCAGATTCTGGAATGGCAGATGGAGATGTCAGACAACAGGGAATTTATGTCACTCTTAAAAAGTGATTTGAACCTTTTTGCAGAAGATGTATATTGCTTTACCCCGACCGGAGATGTCTTAAATCTTCCGGCAGGTTCTACACCGATTGATTTTGCATACAGTATACACAGTGCCGTTGGCAATAAGATGGTCGGTGCAAGAGTAAATGGAAAGATGGTTCCGATCGATTATGTGATCCAGAATGGGGACCGGATCGAAATTATTACTTCCCAGAATTCCAAAGGACCGAGCCGTGACTGGCTGAATATCGTAAAAAGCACGCAGGCGAAGAATAAGATTAACCAGTGGTTTAAGGGCGAATTAAAGGAAGACAATATTATCCGCGGAAAGAATCTGATCGATAAATATTGTAAAGCGAAAGGAATCATATTAAGCGATATTACCAAACCGGAATACATGGAAAAACTTCTGAAGAAATACAGTTTCCGGGACTGGGATTCCATCATGGCTGCCGTAGGACACGGAGGACTCAAGGAAGGACAGATCGTAAACAAGCTTTACGAAGAATATGAGAAGAAGCATAAAAAGCTGATTACGGATGAACAGATTCTTGAAGAGATTTCCGAAAATAAGGATAACAAATATCTGATCAAGCCAAAGAGCAGCATCGTGGTGAAAGGTACGCATGATGTTTCCGTCCGGTATTCTAAATGCTGCAACCCGGTGCCGGGAGATGAGATCGTTGGATTTATCACGCGCGGAAGGGGAATATCCATTCACCGTACCGACTGCGTCAACATTATGAATCTGCCGGAAATCGAGCGTGCCAGAGTCATTGAAGCGGACTGGGAAGCAAGCAGTCTGGAAGAAAAGTCCGATCAGAAATACATGGGTGAAATCAAGATATTTGCAAATAACCGGACCGGACTTCTTGCGGATATTTCGCGTGTATTTACGGAAAATGACATCGATGTGCGTGCCATGAACAGCCGTACCAGCAAACAGGAAATTGCAACCATTGAGGTATCGTTCCTGACACAGGGCAAACCGCAGATGGTCAGAATTATAGAGAAAATAAGAGCCATTGATAATGTTATAGACATTGAACGTACTACGGGCTAAAGAAGAAAGGATACAGAATGAATCAGATTAATATATCGAAACTTGTACTTGGACCAATCCGGACAAACTGTTATCTGGTGCATAAGGAAAATACAAAGGAATGTATGATCATCGATCCTGCTGATCAGCCGGATCGGATTATTACTGCCATAAACGATGAATTGTTAGAACCTGTGGCAGTTTTTCTGACTCATGGACATTATGACCATATCGGAGCGGTGGAAGCGGTTAAACGGCAGTTTCATGTTCCGGTCTATGCAGGAAGCGAAGAAAAAGAAGTGTTAAGAAATAGTTATAATAATCTTTCCGAGTTAATGGGGGCGCATCCGTTTATCATAGATGCAACCGACTATCTTGAGGATATGCAGAAGCTCTTCCTTGCCGGTCTGAATATCACGGCACTGGCTACTCCGGGGCATACAAAGGGTGGTATGTCCTATCTTATTTCCTGTGACGGGGAACAGGTACTGTTCAGTGGAGATACCCTATTTCAGGGAAGTGTCGGAAGATATGATTTTCCGACCTCAAACGGAAGGGCATTGTTTGATTCCATTAAAAACAAACTGCTGCCGCTTGCGGATGATACACCAGTTTTCCCTGGACATGGCCCGGCTACTTCCATCGGCGAAGAGCGGACGATGTTTTAACAACAGGAAAGGATTTTTAACTTAATGAAGCTCGAATTAAATATAGACAGCGAAGAATTTTTATATGAATCTTCCATTCTTGTAAAATCATTTCTTGCCCAGTCCGGCATGGAGCAGGAGCTGGAAGAGAAAAAAATGATGCTTACCGTGGAAGGACAGCAGATCTATGTGGACTGTGAGGGAATCCATACGGAAGGTCTTGCAGAAGGTCCGGAGAAAAAATATCTCAAAAAGGAATTAAAAAAGCAGATTTACAGGGTAATGCACGAACTGACAAAGGCAGAACTTCCGTGGGGGGCATTGACGGGCATCCGGCCGACAAAATTAATTGTAACCATGATAGAAGCCGCACCGGATGTTACGGACGAAGAAATCACTTCTTTTTTAAAAGAGAATTACTATGTTACGGATGAAAAGGCAGCACTGGGAATCCAGATTGCACGGCGTGAAATAAAACTTCTGGAAAAAATTGATTATGAAGAAGGCTACAGCCTGTATATCGGAATACCATTCTGCCCGACCACCTGCCTGTACTGTTCTTTTACCTCCTATCCCATCGGGGCATATACAAAAAAAGCGGATGACTATGTAACTGCCCTGTTAAAGGAGATTTCCTATGCGTCAGCCCGCTTCGCAGATCGGAAATTAAACAGTATTTATATCGGCGGGGGAACACCGACCACATTAGAACCGGAACAGTTAGATCGCCTGCTCCATGCAGTAAGGGATAGTTTCGATTTTTCCCATAACCGGGAATTTACCGTGGAAGCCGGCCGCCCGGACAGCATTACACCGGAGAAACTGGCCGTATTATTAAAATACGGTGTAACCCGTATCTCGATTAATCCTCAGACCATGAACCAGAAAACACTGGATTTAATTGGAAGATATCATACCGTAGAACAGGTAAAGGAAACTTTTCAGCTGGCACGGAAGATGGGATTTGACAATATCAACATGGACTTCATTGTTGGTCTGCCGGGTGAAACGATGGAAGATATCCGTTTTTCCATGGAAGAAGTACAGAAGTTAAATCCTGACAGCGTTACGATCCATTCTCTTGCCATCAAGCGTGCCGCACGTTTAAATATCATGAAGGAACAGTACAAAGACTTTACCATTGAAAACAATGAGCAGATCATGGAATTATGTGCAGCAGCAGCCGAGAATATGGATATGACTCCTTATTATATGTACCGTCAGAAAAATATTGCGGGCAATATGGAAAATGTCGGATATGCCAGAACGGGCAGGGCAGGAATTTATAACATTCTGATCATGGAAGAGAAACAGACCATCGTGGCACTGGGTGCGGGTTCTGTGACAAAACGAATTTATCCGGATGGACGTATTGAACGCTGTGCGAATGTGAAAGATGTGACACAATACATAGAACGTATTGATGAGATGATAGAACGGAAAGAGAAACTGTTTGAGGAAGGTATAGTAAAATGAATAGACGGGAATATAGTGCAGGAGCAGCGAAGTTTTCGTTCTGGTTCATGGAATTTAAGACAGTAGTAAAGCTCTTGTCTGAGGGTATGACACTGGATGAGATCAAGGAAAAGAACCAGAATGAAAATCTCTTTGGCTAAAAGAGTGCCGGGAATATGATGAAAAAATCGGACATTTAGCACTTTCGAGAATCGAACTTGATTTGGATGATGGAGTCAAAGTCAATTACCGCAAGATGCAGACAGCCGCAGATGGCAAGTTTTATGAGATATTGGCTGGTTCTAAGAATATTATGGCAAAGCAATAAGAAAATAGATGAGAGGTGAGTGCATTGATAATAGAAGAAATTCTGGCGGGAGAGTCGAAGAATGTAGAATTTAAAGTACAAAGACCAAAAGATAGCAGCAAATATATGAAGACAGTTGTGGCTTTTTCAAATGGTCATGGTGGGTGTATTGTATTTGGAGTGGACGATACAAGCCTTGAGGTCGTAGGAATTCCAAAAGAAAAAGTCTTTTCAGAGATTGATGCCATTACCACTGCAATTTCTGATAGCTGTGAACCCGTTGTTATTCCAGATGTTTATTTGCAGACAATTGATGATAAGACGATAATCATAGCAGAGATTAGTGCTGGAAAACAGCGTCCATATTATATTAAATCTATGGGAATCAAAGAAGGGACATTTATAAGGGTGTCTGGAACGACTCGTCATGCAGATCGAGAACTTGCTGCTGAGATGTATTATGAAGATGAGGGACGTTCTTATGATAAAGTGATTTGCAGAGATAGAACAGTATCTGATGAAGAAATAGAGGAACTTTGTCGCCAAATGAAAGAGGTGGCAATTGCTAATGCAAAGTCTGAAGTACAAAAGGAAGCTGTAAAAGATGTGACAAAAAATGTATTGCTTAGCTGGGGACTTTTGGCAGAGGCAGAGGATGGCAGTATTCAGCCTACCAACGGATATGTCTTTTTACGGGGCGAAGATTATTTCCTTTCACAAATTCAGTGTGGAATGTTCAAGGGCAATACTCGTTCTGTTTTTGTGGATAAACGAGAATATGATGGACCGTTGTGGAAACAGATAGATGAGGCATTTCAGTTTGTACTACGAAATATTCATCTTGGTGCAAGATTGAACGGTATCTATCGGCAGGATATTTATGAGTTGCCGCCGGACAGCATCAGAGAGTTGATTATTAATGCGGTTATGAATTGCAGTTTCTTACAAAGTTCACATATTCAGGTTGCTATTTATGATAACCGGTTGGAAATCACTTCACCAGGTGGTCTTATGTCGGGAGTCACATTGGATAAGATGAAAGAAGGATATTCAAAAATCCGAAATCGAGCATTAGCTCATGCCTTCTTATATATGAATCTGATTGAAGCATGGGGAAGTGGAATCCCCAAATTGATGAAGAATATGCAGGATTATGGGCTGCAAGAACCGGAATTTCTTGATATGGATACAGATCTTCGGATCAATCTTTATCGCAATACAGAGAATGTTCAGCTTGGTACTACCCAAGCTACCCAAGTTGCCCCAAGTACTACCCAAGCCTCTCAGAATATAATCCGAGATGATATTCAGACTGTTATAGGTGATGAAGATAAAAAAATATTGGAGATAATTAAAACAAATCCGTATACATCTCAAAGAGAAATAGCGAATGTACTTGACTGGAAAATTGACAGAGTAAAATACTATCTAAAGAAAATGAAACATGAAGGAATTGTAAGGCGTGTTGGAAGCAGCCAAAAGGGATATTGGGAAGTGAACCCCAAAATGAACCTCTAAATGAACCCCAAAGTATAGGATGAAGGGGTGAATGACGAAGTGAATGTTCACGTGAATGATGAGGTAAAACAATGGCAGAATTAAACCTAAAGCAGATTGTAGGTAAACTGAATACGGAATTTACCGGAGAACACCGTAAATTGGTATTCTGGTATGACGATGCGACAGATTTTGCTGAGGATATTGACAGTATGGAACTGGAAAATGCCAAGGTCTACAAGCTGACAAAGGATAACCAGTTTTATACAAAGTATTTTCTTGAAAAAGTGGATACCACAACAAATTATCTGATTTATGCACCTTTTCCAAAACCGCCAGTAACATAAAATCATCTGGAGGATACTTGTGCTTATTCCAAACGATTTTATGCGGATAGAGCATCGTTGGTGTCAGTAGATCTCGGAATTGAGGAAAAATATAAGCCAATCATTGAAAAGCATATCAAGTTCTTTGGAAATAAAGAGCGATTGCAGCGGTTTTATGATTTGGAAATTGAAAACTTCAATGAGGAAAACATTCTGACAGGCATCATGAGTGCTGTATGCAGGACGAGAACCAATTCTTTTGATGAAGTGATCCGTGTACTGATCACAGAGGACAGCCTGACAGACAATAAATATCTGGCAGAATTTGCCAAGTATGATATAGAGGGCGATTTCTGGAAGTTGTGTGAGCAGCAATTTGGTTTTTCTATGGACGCACCAAACTTGGAGAAACTGGTCATTACCATGTTTGTGACCTATGCAGACCGCTACATTGATGCTGAGATGCCGAAGAGCTGGAAGAAGTTTATTTCCTATAAGTCAGGTAATATCATTGCATTTCTGGACAACCTTCTGAACAATATTTTATACCGTGAAAAGCAAGATATGAAGCTCCGAATGGCTTTCAGAAGATTATTGATGCATATGTGTCAAGTGACTGTCTGATAGACAAACATTACAGAGTGTATTACCTTCTTACACAAGGCTGGGAATGGAAGCATTGCTGCCGCACAAGACATTGGAGCTTCGAGATGTATTTACAGCTCAATCTGTTGTATATGTTTATCATGATCAGATTGATAATACTGGAGAACATGAGGAAGATGCAGTATTTGAAGCCTGTGAGAAAGCGGTCGATGAAATTGCAAAGCTGATTCAGAAGATTTCTACAAGTGGAAATACATATCGGTTTATTGTGACCGCAGATCATGGTTTTATCTATAAAAGAGATAAAGTAACGGCAAGTGATAAAATCGGCGGTATGAGTGATTCTAACAGATTTGTGAAAAGAAGATATATCGTGTCAAAAGAGCCAATCACAGAGCAGGGTGTATGTAATATTAGTCTGGGATATATGCTCGGAAGCGATGTTGTTAAGAAAGCGGATGACAAGCTGTATTTTATTTCAGATAATAACGAGAAGATTTCTAATGAGAACATCTATATTGCTGATAAGCGTGATGAAGATGTTCAGAAACGCTTGTTCCGTATGCGCTTTACATTCAAAAATAAGAAATACGATAAGAACAGAAAGTATTATCTGGTTGCGTATGATGAAAGCAATGATGTCGAGGTGTTCCGTCACGAGGTAATCATGGACTTGGCTTTTTCGGATAATTTTGGATTTGATTTATAAGATTTTGTGGAAATGCGGTAGAGAACGATGCCTTTTGATATACAAGCAGAGGACAAGAGGATAGTCATAAAACAGAAATTGCGTCGGTATTTTGACGGGAAGATTGTCCGGAAAGGTATCTGGTATATTGTCAAACTGGAATATGATAGTAATTTTGATTATGACAGTGGAATAGTTTCAGCAGACGGAGCTCATCTTCGTTCAAAAAAGGAAAATCAGAATGATAGCCCAATTAAAATTATCATGAAGGATTACATGGCATCCGGTTCCTTTGCCCATGGTAAGGAAGAACTGGAAAGCTGGCTTTGCCAACATTGGTTGCATTATGCTCGATTGCTCTTGGAAAACCGGTTCTTAGCAGCCTTGTGGTACTTGGAGAAATCAGTATCAGCGGTACGATGATTAAGGTATTGGGAGTGGAATGAAAACTACAGTACAAAAAATGGTTGACATACTGTATTACGAAAAGTATAATATCTGTAGCCAAAAGAAAGGAGAACTCTATGGCAAAAACAGGTCGTCCAAAAGCTGATGTTGTAAAAGACAGAATTGTAACCATACGAATGTCGGATGAAGAACATCTCAGGTTAAAAAATTATGCCCGGGAACACGATCTGACAATCACGGAAACCATAAAAGAGGGCGTCGGATTATTATATCGGACGAAACAAAAATAAAAAAAGGAAGATTTTTCGATGGAAACACTGGAAATGCTTCAAAATGAAGAAGAGATACTCGATAAATTTAATACATCCATCAGTCATGGCATCTATGTCAGTAATCTTGCCTATTTTCTTGGAACAGCGATTGGTCTGGACGAATCCGTCTGTCATGAACTGGCGATCGCTGGTCTTCTGCATGATATTGGGAAAATCAAGGCTTCCAGATTATTATATGTGGAACAGGAAGATCATAACCTGGTCGTAAAACAGATGAATTACCTGCGTACCCATCCGTTTCTCGGATTTGAAATCTTAAAAAGGGAAGGATATTCGGAATTTATCCAGGAAAGTATTCTGTTTCATCATGAAAACTTTGACGGCTCCGGCTACCCAAGCAACCTGTCGGGGGACACCATTCCCATCGGTGCAAGGGTTTTAAGAATCTGTGATGTATTCGCGGCACTGACAACGAGAAAAGGATACCGGCCGGCACATGATGTAGATTCCGCACTGGATTTTATGATTAGCGATGTAAAGAATTTTGATATGAAAATTTTCTTAAAATTCATGAATATGATAAATGATCGAGATATAGCAAAAGAAATGAACAAAAGCTTGATCGATTTTAATAACTGATATGGAGGAATAAAATGGCATTAAAGAAGAAACCTGTGACAGGCATGAAAGATATTTTACCGGAGGAAATGAAAATCAGGGATTATGTAATCTCCGTAATTAAGGAGACTTACGGCAAGTTTGGTTTTACTCCGATTGAAACTCCGTGTGTGGAACACATCGAAAACTTAAACAGCAAACAGGGCGGAGAAAATGAAAAGTTAATCTTCAAAGTATTAAAACGAGGAGAAAAGTTAAAACTAGAAGAAGCAAAGGAAGAAAACGACCTGGTTGACAGCGGTTTAAGATATGACCTTACCGTTCCGCTTGTCCGCTTCTATTCCAATAATGCAAACGATCTGCCCTCTCCGTTTAAGGCATTGCAAATCGGCAGTGTATGGAGAGCCGACAGACCGCAGAGAGGACGTTACCGTCAGTTCTATCAGTGTGATATTGACATTCTCGGTGAACCGTCCAATCTGGCAGAAATCGAACTGATTCTTGCCACCACCACAACACTTGGCAAGCTGGGCTTTCAGAATTTCCAGATTAAGATCAATGACCGGCAGATTTTAAAAGCAATGGCTGCTTACAGCGGATTTGCCAAAGAAGATTATGACAGTGTATTCATCACACTGGATAAGATGGACAAGATCGGTCTGGAAGGTGTTTCTGCCGAACTGGAAGAAAACGGATTTGCCAAAGAATCGATCGATAAATATCTGGATTTATTCAAGGGATTTGAAAGTGCGGAGAACGGACTGGAATTTATCTATCGCGAACTTGGGGATTTCCTTTCAGACGAAGTAAAGACAGGATTAAAGGAAATCATCGACAGTGTGAGTGCTACGAAATCCTCTGATTTTGAAATCGTATTTGATCCGACACTGGTAAGAGGAATGTCTTATTATACCGGAACAATCTTTGAAATCGCCATGCCGGAGCTGGGCATTGCCTGCGGCGGTGGTGGACGTTATGATAAGATGATTGGAAAATTCACTGGAAAAGATACCCCGGCATGCGGATTTTCCATCGGTTTTGAAAGAATCGTACTTTTATTGCTCGAAAGCGGCTTCCAGGTACCAAACCAGAATAAGAAAATCGCCTACCTGATTGAAAAAGGTGTTGATTCTTCAAAGCTTTGCGATATAATAGCAGAAGCACAGAAAATGCGTGGGGATGGTACACAGGTATTAGTTGCACGCATGAATAAAAACAAAAAATTCCAGAAAGAGACCCTGGAAGCACAGGGTTACGAAGAGTTTAAGGAATTCTTTGCAAAATAAAAAAGATAAAAATGGAAAGGAAACAGAAAAAATGGCAGAATCAATGCAGGGACTGAAAAGAAGTCACAGATGCACCGAAGTCTCCAGTGCGAATATCGGAGAAGTTGTTACCGTAATGGGATGGGTTCAGAAAAGAAGAAATTTAGGAAGTCTGATCTTTGTCGATTTAAGGGACCGCTCCGGACTCTTACAGATTGTCTTTGATGAAAATGACGTAAAGGCAGAAGGATTTGCGAAGGCAGGCACTTTAAGAAGTGAATATGTAATTGCAGTAGAAGGAAAGGTAACAAAAAGAGAAGGTGCTGTCAATGAGAATCTGGCAACCGGAGAGATCGAAGTGAGAGCATTAAGTCTCCGTATTCTTTCCGAATCCGAGACACCGCCATTTCCGATTGAGGAAAATATCTCTACCAAAGAAGAACTGCGTTTAAAATACAGGTGTCTGGATTTAAGAAGACCGGATATCCAGTCAAATATTATTATGAGAAGTAAGGTGGCAACACTGACAAGGGCATTCCTGGCACAGGAAGGATTCCTTGAGATTGAGACACCGATGCTGACAAAGAGTACACCGGAAGGTGCAAGGGATTACCTTGTTCCAAGCCGTGTACATCCGGGAAAATTCTATGCACTTCCACAGTCGCCTCAGTTATTCAAGCAGATGTTAATGTGCTCCGGATATGACAGATATATGCAGATTGCAAGATGCTTCCGTGATGAAGACTTGAGAGCAGACCGCCAGCCGGAATTTACCCAGATCGATATGGAGCTTTCTTTCGTGGACGTGGACGATGTAATCGATGTCAATGAAAGACTGCTGGCATATCTGTTCAAAGAAGTACTGGATGTCGAAGTAAGTCTTCCGATCCAGAGAATGACCTGGCAGGAAGCCATGGATCGTTTTGGTTCTGATAAGCCGGATTTAAGATTTGGCATGGAATTAAAGGACATCACAGAGCTTGTAAAAAACTGTGGATTCGGTGTGTTTACCGGAGCCATTGAAAATGGCGGCAGTGTGCGTGGAATCAATGCAAAAGGACAGGGCAGCATGCCTCGTAAGAAGATTGACGCACTGGTTGATTTTGCCAAAGGATACGGTGCGAAAGGACTTGCCTACATCGCAATTCAGGAAGATGGCAGCTTAAAATCCTCTTTTGCAAAATTCATGACAGAAGAAGAAATGTCAGCCATCGTATCAGCCTTAGACGGACAGGCAGGCGATTTACTTCTCTTTGCCGCAGACAGAAACAAGATTGTATGGAATGTCCTCGGTGCACTCAGAGTAGAGCTGGCAGGACAGATGGGACTGCTGGACAAGAACGAATACCGTTTTGTATGGATCACAGAATTCCCACAGTTCGAGTGGTCTGATGAAGAAGAGAGATTTGTGGCAATGCATCATCCGTTTACCATGCCGATGGATGAGGATCTTGATAAATTAGAATCCGATCCGGGTTCTGTGCGTGCAAAAGCATACGATATTGTATTAAACGGTACGGAAATCGGCGGCGGAAGTGTCAGAATCCACCAGGCAGATGTACAGGCAAGAATGTTCAAGGCACTCGGTCTGACCGATGAAGTGGCAAATGAAAAATTCGGCTTCCTGCTCGATGCATTCAAGTATGGTGTACCGCCTCACGCAGGACTGGCATACGGACTTGACCGTCTGGTTATGTTGATGGCAAAGAGGGACAGCATCCGTGACGTAATTGCCTTCCCGAAGGTAAAAGATGCGTCCTGCCTGCTGACCGATGCGCCAAACATCGTAGATGAAAAACAGCTGCAGGAATTAAATATTGAGTTTACAAATACAGAAAATGAGGAATAGAAAGGATTTTCAGATTCATGTTAGATATTAAATTTTTAAGAGAAAACCCTGATGTAGTAAAGGAAAACATCAAAAAGAAATTTCAGGACAGCAAGCTTCCGCTTGTAGATGAAGTCATTGCACTGGATGAAGAGAGCAGAAAGACAAAGCAGGAAGCAGATGCCCTCCGTGCAGAGAGAAATAAGATCTCCAAGCAGATTGGTGCATTGATGGCACAGGGAAAGAAAGAAGAGGCAGAGGAAACTAAGAAACTGGTTACTGAAAAGAGCGAACTGTTAGAATCTCTCGAAGGAAAAGAAAAGGAACTGGAAGAAAAGATTTACAAAATTATGTTAGTCATTCCGAACATCATTGATGAAAGTGTTCCAATCGGAAAGGATGACAGTCAGAACGTAGAAGTAGAAAAGTTCGGTGAACCGGTAGTTCCTGATTTTGAAATTCCATATCACTCTGAAATTATGGAAAGCTTTGACGGACTTGACCTTGACAGTGCAAGAGAAGTAGCCGGAAACGGATTCTACTATCTCATGGGCGACATTGCAAGGCTTCATTCCGCTGTTATTTCCTATGCGAGGGATTTCATGATTGACAGGGGATTTACCTACTGCGTACCGCCTTTCATGATCCGCAGCAATGTCGTGACAGGTGTTATGTCACAGACAGAAATGGATGCCATGATGTATAAGATCGAAGGCGAAGACCTGTACTTAATCGGTACCAGCGAACATTCCATGATCGGTAAATTTATCAATAAGATCATCGATGAGGAGCAGCTTCCATACACACTTACCAGCTATTCCCCATGCTTCCGTAAGGAAAAAGGTGCACACGGAATCGAAGAAAGAGGTGTTTACCGTATCCACCAGTTTGAAAAGCAGGAAATGATCGTTGTGTGCAAACCGGAGGACAGCAAGATGTGGTTTGATAAATTATGGCAGAACACCGTGGATTTATTCCGTAGCCTTGATATCCCGGTAAGAACCTTAGAATGCTGTTCCGGTGACCTGGCTGACTTAAAGGTAAAATCCGTCGATGTAGAAGCATGGTCCCCAAGACAGAAGAAATACTTTGAAGTAGGAAGCTGCTCAAATCTGGGTGATGCACAGGCAAGAAGATTAAAGATCCGTGTCAATGGTGAAAATGGCAAATATCTTGCACATACCCTGAACAATACTGTAGTTGCACCTCCTAGAATGTTAATCGCATTTCTGGAAAACAACCTTCAGGCAGACGGAAGTGTAAGAATTCCGGAAGCATTAAGACCTTATATGGGCGGAATGGAAAAAATCGTTAAAAAGGAGAAATAATCAGCTATGTTTTCATTTGATGAAGTAAAAAACTATGACCCTGAAATCGCTGCTGCCATGAACGATGAATTAAAAAGACAGCAGGATCACATTGAATTAATCGCATCTGAGAATATCGTAAGCAAGGCAGTTATGTCTGCCATGGGAAGTATCCTTACCAACAAATATGCTGAAGGATATCCTGGAAAAAGATATTATGGTGGCTGTGAATATGTCGATGTCGTGGAAGACCTCGCAAGAGAACGTGCCAAAGAGCTGTTCGGCTGCGAATATGTAAATGTACAGCCACATTCCGGCGCACAGGCAAACATGGCAGTATTCTTTGCCATGCTGACACCGGGAGATACCGTAATGGGTATGGGACTGTCCGACGGCGGACATCTGACACATGGTTCACCGGTCAATATGTCCGGAAAATATTTCCATGTTGTTCCTTACGGAGTAAATGAAGACGGATACATTGATTATGATGAAGTATTAAGAATTGCAAAAGAAGCAAAGCCAAAGCTCATTGTAGCCGGTGCAAGTGCGTATCCGAGAGAAATTGATTTTAAGAAATTCCGTGAGATTGCGGATGAAGTAGGTGCTTACCTTATGGTTGATATGGCGCACATCGCCGGACTTGTTGCCACAGGCTTACATATGAGTCCGATTCCATATGCACATGTGACCACAACCACAACACATAAGACACTGCGCGGTCCGAGAGGCGGAATGATTCTTTCCAGCAATGAAATGAACGAAAAATTCAATTTCAACAAGGCAGTATTCCCTGGCATCCAGGGCGGTCCTCTCATGCACGTCATCGCAGCGAAGGCAGTATGCTTCAAGGAAGCTTTAAGCGATGATTACAAAACCTATATGCAGAATGTTAAGGACAATGCAGCCGCACTTGCCAAAGGACTTACTGACCGCGGATTCAATCTGGTATCCGGCGGTACGGATAACCACCTTATGTTAGTGGATTTAAGAAATATGAATATCACAGGAAAGCAGTGTGAGAAATTACTCGATGCTGCCAATATTACCTGTAACAAAAATACGATTCCAAAAGATCCTGCATCTCCATTCGTAACCAGCGGTATCCGTATCGGAACACCTGCTGTTACGACAAGAGGCATGAATACTGCAGATATGGACAGAATCGCAGAAGCAATCTCACTGCTTGTAAAAGACGTGGATGCAAATAAAGATGCAGCCATGAAGATTGTAAAAGAACTGACGGATAGCTATCCGATTTATGAATAAAAATAAATGAGGTAACATATGGCAGGTTCAACATTTGGTACGATATTTCGTGTATCAACCTGGGGCGAATCTCATGGGAAAGGTGTCGGGGTAGTCGTGGACGGCTGCCCTGCAGGCCTTTCCATCACAGAAGAAGATATCCAGGTATATTTAAACAGAAGAAAACCGGGACAGTCCAGATTTACCACTCCGCGTAAGGAAGATGACTGTGTTGAGATATTATCCGGGGTATTTGAAGGAAAAACAACCGGAACTCCGATTTCCATGGTCGTATATAACAAAACACAGCGCTCCGGGGATTATTCCGAAATCGCAGGCTATTACCGGCCGGGGCATGCGGATTATACTTTTGATCAGAAATATGGCTTCCGGGATTACCGCGGTGGCGGACGTTCCTCAGGAAGAGAAACCATTGCAAGGGTAGCTGCAGGTGCGATTGCCGCAAAACTCTTAAAAGAGCTGGGCATTGAGGTAGAAGCCTACACCAGGTCCATCGGAGAGGTGGAGATTCAGGAAGAAAACTTCCGTCTGGAAGAACGGTTTGAAAATCCGGTCTGTATGCCGGATGCAGATGCAGCTCTGGCCGCACAGAAACTGCTGGAAGAAAAAATGAACGAGCAGGATTCCGTGGGTGGTGTCGTGGAATGTGTCGTAAGAAATCTGATGCCGGGCATTGGAGAACCTGTGTTCGATAAATTGGATGCCAGACTGGGACAGGCGATTTTTTCCATCGGTGCAGTGAAAGGTGTCGAAATCGGTGCAGGATTCGCTGCAGCAAAGATGTCAGGTTCGGAAGATAATGACGGATTTTATGCAGAAAACGGCGAGGTTAAAAAATATACCAACCATGCAGGCGGTATCTTAGGCGGTATCAGCGACGGTTCGGATATTATCGTGCGTGCGGCATTCAAACCGACACCATCGATTTTCAGAACACAGAAAACCATGAACCGGGAACACGAAAATATAGAAATCAACATCAAAGGCCGTCATGACCCGATTATTGTGCCGCGGGCAGTTGTAGTGGTAGAAGCCATGACAGCCATAACAGTGCTTGATTTACTTCTTGTGAGCATGAGTTCCACACTTGCCGGGATTCAGAAGTTTTTCAAAAAGTAAACCTACAGTAAACCATGCGGGCGCGTAATCAAGTCTTACGAGCCCGTTTATATTGTATTTGGCATTATTATAATTCCAGGGACACATTCCAAAAGTCCGCAAAAGACTTCCGGTTGTATATTCTGCCGCAAAAATGCATACCGTATATACAAGTCCACGGAAAACGACAGGATTGCCTGCCAGAAAGTGGGAAATCGGCTTAATAAAAGCTCCCATCCCATAGATTGGAAACATCAGAAGGGAAGTAGAGGCGGTCATGGATAAATCGTGATGGAGGCAGCTGATTCCTCCGGTCCAGATAACTTCCAGACACCAGCCGGCGATTCCGCACTTAAAAAAATCCTGTTTTGTCATAATAAATCCCCCATCTTTAAAATTTTTATAAAAAATAAGAAAAACAACTTGCTTAAAAGTTCATTTGCAAATATAATGTGTAACATATACTTTTTTTATACAGATGAAAGTAAAACTTTAATTGGAGAAATATAGAAATATGTATAAATTATTAAAAAAAGAAGGTTCTGCCAAACGAGGTGAATTTCATACCGTGCATGGAGTCATCCAGACACCGGTATTCATGAATGTCGGAACCGTGGCAGCCATAAAGGGTGCTGTATCAACCGCAGATTTGGAAGCCATCGGCACACAGGTCGAACTGTCCAATACCTATCATCTGCATGTAAGACCGGGCGATAAGATCGTCAGACAGTTAGGCGGTCTGCACAAATTCATGTCATGGGATCGCCCGATTCTGACGGATTCCGGCGGATTCCAGGTATTTTCCCTTGCCGGACTGCGTAAGATCAAAGAGGAAGGTGTTTATTTCAATTCCCATATTGACGGACATAAAATCTTCATGGGACCAGAAGAAAGTATGCAGATTCAGTCTAATCTGGCATCCACGATTGCGATGGCATTTGATGAATGTCCGCCGCATCCCGCAACCAGAGAATATATGCAGAATTCCGTTGACCGTACCACAAGATGGTTAAAGCGCTGTAAGACGGAGATGACACGGTTAAACGGGCTGGAAGACACCATCAACAAACATCAGATGTTATTTGGAATCAACCAGGGCGGTACTTTTTCTGATATCCGTATCGAACATGCCAAAGCCATTTCCGAACTGGATCTGGACGGCTATGCACTCGGTGGTCTGGCAGTCGGGGAATCCCATGCGGAAATGTACCAGATCATCGAAGAAACCGTTCCATACCTGCCGGAGGACAAGCCAACCTACCTGATGGGAGTCGGCACACCGGCAAACATTCTCGAATCCGTCGAACGCGGAGTGGATTTCTTCGACTGCGTATACCCGTCAAGAAACGGAAGGCATGGACATGTATACACCAATCAGGGCAAGCGGAATCTATTCAATGCAAAATATGAATTAGACGATACCCCGATTGAGGAAGGCTGTGGCTGCCCAGCATGCAAACGCTACAGCAGAGCTTATATCCGCCACCTTTTAAAAGCCAAAGAAATGCTTGGAATGCGTCTCTGTGTATTGCATAATCTTTATTTTTATAATAAAATGATGGAAGAAATCCGCGATGCCTTAGACGAAGGAAGATTCGCCAGTTATAAAAAATCAAAGCTGGAAGGCTTTGAATCTGGAAATAAATAATTTTTTATGCTGCAGGACAGCAGGAAAGGAAAATAATGGTATCAATATTAGCAGATGGAGCTGCGGCAAGTGCAGGTGGAAGTACCGTCGCAAGTTTAGTAGGAATTGTTCTTTACATTGTTATTTTCGGTGTGGCAATTTACTTTTTAATGGTAAAACCACAGAAAAAAGAACAGCAGAAAATGGCAGCACTTCAGAATTCCGTGGAGACAGGGGACAGTATCCTTACCACTTCCGGATTCTATGGTGTTGTCATCGGAGTGGAAGATGATACAGTCATCGTTGAATTTGGTAACAACAAGAACTGCCGTATTCCGATGAAGAAAGCAGCCATTCAGGAAATCGAAAAAGCAAAGACAGAAGCATAAAAGAAAAAGGAATCGTACAGGAGGCTGGATATGTCAATTAAGAAGATTGCACAAATGACAGGAGTATCTCCGGCAACCGTATCCCGTGTCTTAAACAACCCTGCATATAAATGTTCTTCCGAACAGATGCGGGAAAAGATCTGGAAAGCGGCAATGGAGTTAAATTATGTACCGAATGAGGCGGCAAGGAATTTAAAACTTGGCACCCATTCCAAAGAAAAAACCTGTTATCTTGGTATTCTGATGACAAGGGTCGATGCCTCGCGGACCGATTCCTTTTTTTATGAGCTGTGCTGGATTATCGAAAGCGAAATTCATAAACAGATGGGAAATCAGGGTAATGTAATTTTATAATTACGTCCAACCGGAAGGACTGCTTCTCCGATGTGGATCAACTGGTTTGTTCTGTCATAGTTTTTAATAAAAGCCGGATTTACCAGATATTTTCTGTGGATCTGAATCAGATTCGGAAACAGGAAATGGAAATCCGACAATGACATATATTGTGTCGTATATTCTGTAAGCGTGGTAAAAATATGAATCCGCCTGCTCATTGGAGTAACATAGATAATATCTGATGGTTGCAGGCGGAAAGACACACCGTTTTTATCCTTAATCAACAGGGAATCTTTTTGCGGCTCCTGCATGGATGATTTTAATATTTCATTTAACAGCCGGAACACATCCTCTTTTTTATATGGTTTTGGTAAAAAGGCATAACAGTGCAGATCATTTAAAGCCGAAAATACATAATCTGAGCGGACAGATAAGTAGATTACAGGTGTATTTTTATACCTGCTGTCCTGACGGAGAATCATTCCAAAATCCAGTCCGTTCTTTTCCTTTTCCAGTTCAATATCAAGAAAAAACAAATCTATTGGAACATGAAATGCCCGTTTTTTCGCTGAATCATAATCTTTCTCCATGTATATATGAAAATCCTTTTCGTATTCTTTTAAATATTGAGATAATCCCGCGGATTGATTTTCATCATCTTCCAAAATAAGTATGTTCATGTTATACCTCCAGTTCAAAAACAATATACATTTCATTATCAATGGCTTCATTTGACAGGGCAAGCATTCCGTTATAAGAATTTACTAATTTATTCAAACGTGAAAGTCCAAGCCCATGTCTGGATTTTTCAAAGGTTTTTGTTGTGTAACCGTACCGGAAAATCTGTTCCCTTTGCTTTTCTGACAAAACAGGTCCTTTGTTTCTGATATTCAAATATAGTTTCTTTTTTCGATTCTGCAGTTTGAGAAATACCTCTCCGTTTTCCTGTGTCGCTTCCAGTGCATTATCAATTAATATTCCCATAATTTCAATCAGCAGATATTCCGGCAGCATACATTGCAGAAAAACATCATTCTGAATATGCAGTTTCTTATTCTGCTCTTCTGCCTGTGCCTTTTTGCTGATCAGAAAACCCGCTACTAATTTTAAATTTAATTTCAGCAATGCGGAATCCTCTTCGGAAACTGTCTGAAATTTCCCATATTTCTCAAGTGCAGCCGTAAGGGATGCATAATCCGGACAGGTATACGGCAGCGAAGTAATGGACTGTACAAGATTCTGATAGGAATGTTGTCTGCTTCGTATATCTTTTATTAATTCGTCAATCAACGGGAGATATTTTTCATAATCCTTTAATCGCAGCTGTTTCATTTCCAGCCGGTATTCATAATAAAACAACAGAAAATTCAAAAAGAGTAATGTAAAGCTGCACCATATAATAACGGTAATGCTGCTGCCTTTCTGCTGGATATGATATAAAAATAAAATAATCAGATATGAATTTACCACAAAATATTTCAATGGATGATTTTTTTCTATTAACTGAAAAAGATTCCACGCAGCAAATCGGAAATGAATTACAAGTAATATTCCGCCTGCTGCCAGACTTTCTAATCCATAATGAATCCGGAAAATATTATAATCCGGATAAGAAATCATATTTCCGGCGATATGTACAATCATAAGAAGTGCATCAATAAAGGAAAACATACATACAATATTGATTAATTTATATTTAGATCGGAAAAACGATGGAATCTCACGAAAACTGTCCTCGCTGTGATAAAAAACTGCTGCAAAAAACAGAAACTGCAAAACTATGTATACAAAATAACTGACCGTCACAGATACATTATATAATACCTGCAGCTTTGCAGTAAACATCGTCAAATCCATCTGCATAAAAGAAAAAATCAAAATTAATATTGCATTTTTGTGCATATTCCGTAACGATATATCTGCAAAAACACATCCTAAAATATACAACATCAGATATTCAATTATCGAATTAAAAAATTCTATTATAAACATATTACTTATCTCTCCCGGACAACGTTTTTCATTTACCTGTTAAGTCTAATCTGTATCTTAAAATTTGTCAACCGAAAACATCCGGGCGGCTCCTGTCGTTCATGTCGAAAAAAATGTCGTTCGTGCGAATAAGGTGAAATAGCGGTTGCATAATATAACAGTTGCATGTATAGTGAAAAAGTAATATCGATATTAACAAAAGACAAAGGAGGGGGTATATTTTTGAAAAAAATAATAACCATTTTACTTGCATTAATGTTGTTTCTGACAGGATGCCAGAGCCACAGTACCATTCAGGGGGTAGAAGAAACTGCCCAGACACTGGAAACTGTAACACAGGAAACTACCACTTTCAATCCGGAAATCTATGATGAGAATGAAACCTGGGCGGAGAATGATGAAAGATTGAGCTATTATCTTCCAGATGAATATTTTTATGATACAGATGGGGAACTGGACTTTTATTCAACATTAGGTTACAAAATGCACATTAAAGTAAACGATTGTTATACCATTTCCTCACCGGAAGAAGGCGGCTCTTATTTTGCAACGAATGCGGCAAAGAACTGGTGCAGTGAACAGGAAAGCTTTGTCGCTGATTCTTCTCCGAATGCAGAAAGTATCTGGCTGATGGTTAATGCTACCATTACCTGCCTGGCTGATCAGGAAATCGATTTTTACATTTCAAATATTAGTTTTAACGCAAGGGGATATGATGACAGTATGGTACGGTTCGGAGTAAATAACAAAAAAATTCTTGGAAATATAACCAGTGAAATTCTTTATGATTATGGAGACCAGAAACAGACTAAAGATTACTATAGGATCCGGATGAAACCGGGGGACAGTTTTACGACTAACATTTTATATCTTATAAATAAAGCTTTGCTTACAGAAGAGAATGAGATTTATTTAGCGCTTGGGGATCATCATATTGCAAAATATGATTCTGAAGTCGGAAGAATTATGCCGATAGAACATGATACAAGAATTCGCTTTCTTCGTATCTATCCAAAAGTAACTGATTAAAAACTACAGAATACAAAGGAGGTTTTAACTTATGAAGTTAAAAAAATTTTTAGCAACTGTTTCGGCAGTTGCAATTATGGCAGGCAGTCTTGGCACAATGGGTGTGCTTGCAAACAACTATCATGATACTGACTGGACATTTACTTATGCTACAGGAGGGAATATGTATGCATCTTCTGGTCGTCAGAAACAAGATGACAGTTCCAGTTATATGAAATGCAACAGTTATTCCCATATCGGGAATCAGGGCAGTGGCAACAGCTATTATGGCACGGCTCACGGGGCTGTTTCCAAAGAAAGTTCTTACAGCAACCGCATGTACAATGGTAAGGTTTCAACCCGCTATATGTTCACTTCAGGTACGACAAAATATATGACCAATTATATTTATGAATCATCCTGCCGTTGGGCAAAGATCTACTGCGAATCCGGTTACACTTCATACGCAACTTTTTCAGGAGTGTGGAGTCCGGACAGTGTATAATATTTATTTCTAATTTCCGCAGGGTGCAAAGCACCCTGCATAAAAGGGGGCATATTTTTGAAAAAAATAATAACCATTTTACTTACACTAATATTGTTTCTGACAGGCTGCCAGAGCCACAGTACCATTCAGGGAGTAGAGGAAACTGCCCAGACACTGGAAACTGTAACACAGGAAACTACCACTTTCAATCCGGAAATCTATGATGAGAATGAAACCTGGGCGGAGAATGATGAAAGATTGAGCTATTATCTTCCAGATGAATATTTTTATGATACGAATGGAGAATTGGATTTTTATGAAACTTTAGGCAGTAAAATGCACATCAAAGTAAACGATTGTTATACCATTTCCTCACCGGAAGAAGGCGGTTCTTATTTTGCAACGGATGCAGCAAAAAACTGGTGCAGTGAGCAGGAAAGTTTTGTCGCTGATTCTTCTCCGAATGCAGAGAGTATCTGGCTGATGGTTAATGCTACCATTACCTGTCTGGCTGAGCAGGAGATTAATTTTTGCATTTTTGATATCGCTTTTAATGCAAGGGGATTTGATGACAGTATGGTTCGATTCGGAGTAAATAATAAAAAAATTCTTGAAAATATAACCAGTGAGCTTCTTTATGACTATGGAGACCGGAAATGGGGTAAAGATTACTATATGATCCGGATGAAACCGGGGGACAGCTTTACAACTAATATTTTATATCTTGTAAATAAAGCTTTGCTTACAGAAGAGAATGAAATTTATTTATGGCTTGGCGGTCCGCATATTGCAAAATATGATTCTGAACTCGGAAGAATTATGCCGATAGAACATGATACAAGAATTCGCTTTCTTCGTATCTATCCAAAAGTAACTGATTAAAAACTACAGAATACAAAGGAGGTTTTAACTTATGAAGTTAAAAAAATTTTTAGCAACTGTTTCGGCAGTTGCAATTATGGCAGGCAGTCTTGGCACAATGGGTGTGCTTGCAAACAACTATCATGATACTGACTGGACATTTACTTATGCTACAGGAGGGAATATGTATGCATCTTCTGGTCGTCAGAAACAAGATGACAGTTCCAGTTATATGAAATGTAACAGCTATTCCCATATCGGGAATCAGGGCAGTGGCAACAGCTATTATGGCACGGCTCATGGGGCTGTTTCCAAATATAGTACATACAGCAATCGTATGTACAATGGTAAGGTTTCAACCCGTTACATGTTTACACCGGGGACAACAAAGTATATGACCAATTATATTTATGAATCGTCCTGTGGCTGGGCAAATATCTATTGTGAATCTGGCTACACTTCATATGCAACTTTCTCCGGGGTATGGAGTCCGGACAGTGTATAATATTTATTTCTAATTTCCGCAGGGTGCTTTGCACCCTGCATAAAAGGGGGTATATTTTTGAAAAAAATAATAACCATTTTACTTACACTAATGTTGTTTCTAACAGGATGCCAGAGCCACAGTACCATTCAGGGGGTAGAAGAAACTGCCCAGACACTGGAAACTGTAACACAGGAAACTACCACTTTCAATCCGGAAATCTATGATGAGAATGAAACCTGGGCGGAGAATGATGAAAGATTGAGCTATTATCTTCCAGATGAATATTTTTATGATACAGATGGGGAACTGGACTTTTATTCAACATTAGGTTACAAAATGCACATCAAAGTAAATGACTGCTATACCATTTCCTCACCAGAAGAAGGCGGTTCTTATTTTGCAACAGATGCAGTCAAAAACTGGTGTAATGAACAGAAAAATTTTGTTTCCAGGTTCTCACCGGATGCAGAGATTGCCTGGCTGATGGTTAATGCCACCATTACCTGTCTGGCTGATCAGGAGATCGATTTTTACATTTCAAATATTAGTTTTAGCGCAAGGGGATATGATGACAGCATGGTACGGTTTGGAGTAAATAATAAAAAAATTCTTGAAAATATAAGCAGTGAGATTCTTTATGATTATGGAGATCTGAAACAGGGGAAAGATTACTATAGGATCCAGATGAAACAGGGAGACAGTTTTACAACTAACATTTTATATCCTGTTGATAAAGCTTTGCTTACAGAAGAGAATGAAATTTATTTATGGCTTGGCGGTCCGCATATTGCAAAATATGATTCTGAACTCGGAAGAATTATGCCGATAGAACATGATACAAGAATTCGCTTTCTTCGCATCTATCCAAGAGTAAGCGATGAAAACTAAGGGAGGATGAACATGACTTTAAAAGGTATACGGCTCGAATTATACCGGGCTTTTCACAACTTTTCATACTGCTTTGCACTGGCAGTCGGCTGCCTGATTACGATTGCTCATTTTGTAATGCAGGTATTGCCAAAAACAGCATCTATCGATGTTATTATAAATATTGACTATCCTTACAGTGTTTTCAACAGTGCATTGATGTTTGACTTTGGAAACTTTTATCAATATTTATATTATTACGGTATTGTACTGATTTCGTCCCTGCCATATACGATTTCATATTTTACCGATTTGAGAGGAGGTTATATTAAAAATATCTATATCCGGATGGATAAAAGCAGCTATTTAATCGGAAAATATCTTGCGGTATTCTTAAGTGCCGGAAGTATCTGTGTCATTCCACTGATTTTAAATATGATGCTTACCATGGCAGTATTACCTGATTTACTGCCGCAGAGAGGAACAAGCACTTTTGCTCTGACCGGAAGCTGTATGTTCAGTAAAGTTTTTTACACACAGCCGTATCTGTATTTTCTGATTTACCTTTTGATAGATTTCTGTATTGTCGGTCTGTTTGCATGCCTTGCACTTGCCATTACAAAATTAATCTATAACAGATATGTTGCTTTGTTCAGTCCGTTTGTTATCTTTTTCACTTTGCAGACTGTGATGATGTACACCCATTATAATGGGGCAGGACCATATTACATATTAAATCCTTCACAGCCTACATGGATCAATCTGCCTACTGTCCTTGTCGAAGGTATACTTCTCTTTATCATAGGATTTGCAGGCTTTTATCTGGGAGGAGGAAAGAAACGTGACACACTTTAAGAAAATTATCATGATAGTGCTTCTGGTCGCATTTGCCGGCATCTGGGGATATCTGGTATATCAGGTAAATGCAAACTATCCGGCAGCAAAAAATATTGCCATTACAGAAGGAGAGGAAGGACGCTATAAGGGATTGCGAATTACTCCGGAAGGATTAGAAATCTGCAGTTATGAGGAAGCGGTTGATAAATATCCGGAGCTTGTTTCCTCATACAGCAGCCTGGACGATGAGGGAACATCCCTGACCGGCGAAATGGATTTATATAATTATGTATTTGTACATATAAAGATTTGTAATACAATGGATACAAAGTTATCAATGGGAAAAGAAAGTATTCTTTACTGGCCGATAGAAGTAAATGGAATCGAAAGTAATTGTATGGATATGTTCCAGTTTACCCAGATGAATCCTTTTTACTCAAGAACGTTTGAAGGAGGAAAAGAACTGGAACTCATACTTCCATATGCAATCTATAGCGAATATGTATCGCTGGAAGAATTGAAGAAAAGTGAATTAAAAATCGTATATTCTTATTATCCAACAAAAAACTATATTTTATATAAAGGAGACAATGCATAAGTGAAAATAGAAATCAATCATTATACCAAAATTATTCATAAGATAACTATTTTAGATGATATTAATCTGACTTTTGAATCAGGAAAGGCATATGGATTAAAGGGAAAAAACGGCTCCGGAAAAACAATGCTTATGCGTGCAGTATGCGGATTAATCCAGCCAACCCACGGTTATGTTTCGATCGATGGTGAAATTCTGGGAAAGGATATTTCTTTTCCCAGAAGTATCGGGGCTTTGATCGAAAATCCGGCATTTATTGCCAATTATACCGGATATAAAAATCTGGAGCTTCTGGCATCCATCCAGCATAAGATTGGAAAGGAAGAGATTCGCCAGTCAATGGCAGCCGTCGGACTTAATCCGGATGATAAACGGAAATACCGGAAATACTCGCTTGGAATGAAGCAGAAACTGGGAATCGCATCTGCCTTTATGGAAACTCCAGATATTATTATACTGGATGAACCGATCAATGCAATCGATGAAGCCGGTGTTGAAAAAGTAAAAGAAATGGTAAAACAGGCAAAACTGCGGGGGGCTGTTATTATCGTTGCCTGCCATGATGCGGAAGAACTGGAGTTATTATCAGATGAAATTATAGAAATATCAGAAGGAAGGATGATACACCGTGATACAACAACTCTTTAAACAGATGTTTGCAGAAAAACGGATTTTTCTCGCGGCTGCCATATTGCTGTTTGCGGCAAGCTTTGCCGCAACCGCAATCCAGCTGCGTGGTGTTTCTGACAGTACCTGTTTCATGGATGCATTTCCGGCAGTATCTGCAAATATGCGTTATGCCATATATCCCATCGGGATATTTATTATAATTGCACTTTTGAAGGATGAATTTTCCATTTCAAATGTGCTGCGCAGAAAAAACCAGTTAAATCTATGGGTTTATCTGGTTTTGAAAACAGGATTGATCAGTATTTATCTTTCCATTGCCACATTTATATCCGTTTCCATCGTTGGTCTGATTATCGGAAACAGTTTTTGCAACTGGAACGATCCAGCCAGCTTCTGTGTCTATTTTACAAATCTGTACTTTGAAAATATCAATATTACAATGCTTCTTATTACCTTTTTTCTCTGTATATTAAGCGGAATGTATGTGGTCGGAATGGTATGTCTTATTTCATACTGGTTTTTCAATAACTATATTGCGGGTGCCATTATCGCACTGGCACTCTGTATCGGCGGAACCGGCCTGCAAATAAATTATAATTCCAAACGCGGAATCACTTATGATATGATTTATCAGGGAATTGATCCGAGATATCAGTATATTTATCCGCTTCTTCTGGTCGTAGTTCTTGCCGCCTTTGGATTGTTGAAACAAAAACGTGAATTTCTGGCGAAAGCAGGTGAATCATGAAAAGAAAAAGAATTCTTCAGAAACTGGCTAATTGTATTTCCTATGACATAAAAGAGGGGATTGTCCGTTTTATTCCCCTCTATGCCCTGACAGGTGTTTTTGTACTGGCATTCGGATGGGATGCCAGAATGCATCTGGCAGAAAATGTTCCGGCTCCATCCGTTCTTGATCTTGCAGTGTATATGTTTCAGGGAATGGACGAATACGTCTATGTAAAAGGCGGACCTCCGTTTGATATTCCGATCTCATTTCTTACACTTTCTTTTTGCTTTGCACTTTTTGCCTGTTATTATGCACACAGAGAATGGAAATTGAGAGGAACTGTTTATATCCCACGCTATGAAAGCAAGATGTATTTCTGGATTTCTAAATGTATCTGGTGTATTTTACAAATGATCTTCTTATATTTTATGATTTTTTTTATTGTATGGGGAATTGCTGCAATAAATGGAAATATATCCTTGTCTTTGAGCAGGGAAGCACTTGGCTGTTTCAAAGGACTGCCCATGACGGAAAATAGTTCTGACTATGCCGTATACATCTTTGGACTTGGATTATTTACAGCGATTGTATTAAACCAGCTTCAATTAACCGTTCAGATGGCTTTTAATCCGGTAATTGGCTATATCATGGTAATTGCCATTATTACTTCGTCCGCATATTTTTACCGGTTCTATATGCCCGGAAATTATTATATGCTGCTCAGGACTGCCCTGTTCCGTGATGACGGAATAACCCTGCTGCAGGCATCAGCGGTTCTTAGTATCCTCTGGATACTGCTTGTTCTGGCTGGCGGTATCATTGTCCGCAGGAAGGACGTATTGTAAAATTTATGTAATTTTTATTTTTTCTATTGATTTTTTATAAAAAAGTTATTAAAATGATAAAGCATTACTAATTTTAACAAAGGAAGAAAAGAAAAATGGACAAACTATCACCAAAATTGTTCTATGTGTTAAAGAATTACACAAAAGAGCAGTTTTTCAAAGATGTCATTTCCGGCATTATTGTGGCTATCATCGCTCTTCCGCTGTCGATTGCACTGGCACTTGCCTCGGGGGTTGAGCCTCAGGTAGGTATCTACACTGCAATTACAGCGGGATTTATTATTTCATTTTTAGGTGGAAGCCGCGTGCAGATTGCCGGACCAACGGCAGCATTTGCAACAATCGTCGCAGGCATTGTTGCGGAAAAAGGTATGGAAGGACTGGTTGTTGCCACGATTATGGCGGGCATTATCCTTATTATAATGGGATTCTGCCGGTTGGGAAATCTGATAAAATTCATCCCATACACCATCACAACCGGTTTTACGGCTGGTATTGCCGTTACCATCTTTATTGGTCAGATAAAGGATTTCCTCGGTGTTGATACCAGTGTGTATCACGGTCAGACTATTGACACCATAGGAAAGATTAAAGCACTTGGAGCCGGCATTTCGGCAGGAGGAATCAGTGTGGCGGCACTGCTAATCGGTCTGTTTTCACTTGCCATTCTGATTGTATGGCCAAAGATAAACAAAATTATTCCTCCGTCCTTAATCGCAGTTATCGCAGCAGGTGCGGTTGTGTACTTTGCAGGATTATCCAATGGCGATGTTCCCGCAGTAAAAACGATTGGAACATCCTTTGATATTCCAATGGGACTTCCAAAATTATATCATTTTGAGAACTTTCATGTATCCATGATTCGCGAACTTATGCCAAATGCATTTACCATCGCGATTCTGGCAGCGATAGAATCGCTGTTATCCTGCGTGGTATCAGATGGTATGATCGGAAGCCGTACCCGTACCAATATGGAATTAATCGCACAGGGAGCCGGAAATATCGGTTCTGCGTTGTTTGGCGGTATTCCTGCGACAGGAGCGATTGCCAGAACAGCCGCAAATGTCAAAAACGGCGGCCGTTCACCGGTTGCCGGCATGGTACACGCAATCGTATTATGTTTAATGCTTCTGGTACTTATGCCTCTGGTAAAATTAATCCCGATGCCATGTATTGCGGCAATATTATTTATGGTTGCCTATAACATGAGCGGATGGAGAGCAGTTGCATCTACCCTGAAGCACGCACCAAAGAGTGATATTGCAGTATTGCTTGTATCATTTGTACTTACCGTTGTATTAGATCTTGTCTATGCAATCGTTGTCGGTCTTGTACTCGCTTCACTTTTATTCATGAAGCGTATGTCAGATGTTACCAATGTTGAAGGATGGGAATATATTGACGATTACAACCGCGTAAAAACAGAAGATGAAAATTATGATGAAGAAACGGATCCGGACAATATTAAATACAAATCCGTTCCGAAAAACACTCTGGTATTTGAAATTACAGGTCCGCTGTTCTTTGGAGCCGCAGATAAATTATCAAATATCGTAAGTGATACGGATGAAGATATTATTATTCTTCGTATGAGAAGCGTTCCTGCCATGGATACTACGGTAATGCATACCCTGGAAGGGATTCTCGCAACGTGCAGAAAACATAATATTACATTAATTTTTTCCCATGTAAACGAACAGCCTATGGCAGTTATGGAAAAAGCCGGGTTTGTAGAACAGGTCGGAAAAGATAAATTCTGTAAAAACATTGATGAAGCACTTGCTTATGCAGAAAAAATCGAAACAGACAGAAGAGGGAGATAAGGGATTATGAACAGGCAGAACATCTGGAATTTTATAAAAGCATTTTTGCTGATATTTTTATTTGCTATTTTATGTGTTGGATTTTTAAGAAACGAAATTAACCATGTCGTGGAAAAAAATGAAAACAGCCGGATTCTGCCGATGGAAACCATACAGTCAAAGCCGAAGGAACAGTTTGTTTCTTCGGTATCACCCTGGAACGAGTATAAGAAAGAAAATGTAACGGATTTAAGCCCGGAACAAAAGGAATTCCTCACAGAGCAGGATGCTGCCGGAGAAATTCTCTCCATGGCAAACTATTCCGAAACCATTCTGGAAGATACCGAAAGCCAGCGTACATTTTTATATGATAATCTACAGGTATTACACACAGATAACAAAGACTATTATGTTCTGTATCAGGTTCAGCTTGCAGAAAAATACTTCTATGCATTATTCGATACGGACGGAACCATGTTCTCTTTTCAGATGGTAAGCGATTACCGGTACATCGATAATGGCGAATCATTGACAAAAGTTATGGAGCATTATCATTATAGCGAAAATGATACAAAATATGATTTGGATAATATAAATGATGGTTTTATTGCAAATAGAGATTTATTTATAAATACATTAGGAACTCTATTTGTAAATCGAAATGATTCATACTATATCAATGTATTACAGTATATTGATTGTAGTTTATATCCAAATGATATAATAGAGGAAAACGGCTGTATAATTCTTAACTATCAAAATGATTCAGTTCAAAAGGAGAATATATATATTTATATTGATAAAAAAAATTCTTTGTTCTGTGGCTATACACTACAATAAAGATTATCTTAAATCAATTTGAGTTATCCTTTATGTTTAATATATAAGTGAGATTGGAGGATTGAAAGATAATGAAAAAATCAAAATTATCAAAATTAATAATTGGATTAACTGCATTTTCAGTATTATCCACTATTCCAGCTGTTGCATCTAATTATCATGATACAGCATTTAGTTTCTATTTTCCATCAACAGAGGGAACATCTGTAACGGAATTGCGTGAAAAGCAGGATGACACCTCCATGTATATGAAATGTAACTCTACTACATATCCATATACTGCATATGCCGTAGGAGCATCTTCACAATTTGGCACTCGTTATGCCATGGATGGTGGTCACAAGTATACATTCTATTCCGGAACCGTATATAAGATGATTAATTACGTTTACGAAAACGGATATCCATATGGCGGTATCAAAGCTCAAAAAAGTTATTCCTCATCTTACAATGCAAACGGATTATGGAGTCCTGACAGTATCTAAAAAGACAGACCAGACTTATCACCTTCGGGCGATAGTCTGGTTTCTTTTTGCCATATTATCAGGAAAAAATTAAAATTGCAGAAAATTTGATAAAAAGTCATAATTGTTTCATAAAATGGAACATTAAATCCAATGGAACTAAGACAGTAGCAGCCTGGAAGCCTTTGCTGAACAGGCTGCTGCTTTTTCTGGCTTAGTGGAATGTTCTGGATTTCGTGACATTTTATAAACAATTATGACGTATTATAATAATTTAACAGAAAAGTATATTATATGCATTTACAAACAATTATGACGTATTATAATAATTTAACACAACCAAACATTAAAATACATCAAAATATATGCATATTATTTTTCTGTTGAAAAAAATAGAAATATATTATATAATATGCTTTAAGTTTATTTTTTAGTAACCAGGAGGTATGTCATGAAGTATAATGTAGCATGTATTCCGGGCGATGGAATCGGACCGGAAATCGTTGCAGAAGCAAAGAAAGTATTAAATAAAATAGCAGAAAAATATGGTCATGAATTTGACTATACCGAAGTGTTGATGGGAGGTGTGTCCATAGATGCCCATGGAGTTCCTCTTACAGACGAAGCACTCGAAACTGCAAGAAAGAGTGATGCCGTCCTTCTGGGAGCGGTCGGCGGCCGTGTAGGTGTGGACAGCTGGTATGAGCTTCCGCCGAATTTAAGACCGGAAGCAGGACTTTTAGCCATCCGTAAAGGATTAGGATTATTTGCAAATCTGAGACCTTCCTATCTTTATCCGGAATTAAAACAGGCATGCCCATTGAAAGAATCCATTGCAGATGCCGGATTTGACATGATCATTGTAAGAGAACTTACCGGCGGGCTTTACTTTGGAGAAAGAGAAACCAAAGAAATCGACGGAGTTATGACTGCAAAGGATACTCTGACCTATACAGAGAACGAGATCCGCAGAATCGTTGTGAAAGCATTCGATATTGCCATGAAGAGAAGAAAGAAAGTAACCAGTGTTGATAAAGCGAACGTACTGGATTCTTCCAGACTCTGGAGAAAGATTGTTGCAGAAGTTGCGAAAGATTATCCGGAAGTGACCGTGGAAGACATGCTCGTTGATAACTGTGCCATGCAGTTAGTCAAAGATCCGGCACAGTTCGATGTCGTAGTAACCGAGAATATGTTTGGTGACATTCTTTCCGATGAAGCAAGCATGGTAACAGGCTCCATCGGTATGTTATCTTCTGCAAGCTTAAGCGAAGGAAAACTCGGATTATATGAACCAAGTCATGGTGCTGCACCTGATATCGCAGGTCAGAATATTGCAAATCCGATTGCAACCATTCTTTCCGCAGCCATGATGTTAAGATATTCCTTTGATTTGGATAAAGAAGCAGATGCCGTTGAAAATGCCGTAAAACAGGTATTAAAAGATGGTATCCGTACTGTTGATATTATGACCGAAGGATGTACACAGGTAAGCTGCTCCGGAATGGGCGATGCCATCTGTGAACGTATTTAATTTCTATCAGGGGCAGAATTCCTGTCCCCTGAATTATTTCATATTTCGTCAGGAAAAGAAAGGAAGAATACAAAATGAGAAGTGACGCAGTAACAAAAGGTATGCAGCAGGCACCACACCGTTCCCTGTTTAATGCACTGGGAATGACAGAAGAAGAATTAAAGAAGCCTCTGGTAGGTATCGTAAGTTCCTATAACGAGATCGTACCGGGACATATGAATATAGATAAGATTGCAAATGCCGTAAAACTCGGTGTTGCAATGGCGGGAGGTAATCCGGTTATGTTCCCTGCCATCGCAGTATGTGATGGTATTGCCATGGGACACACAGGTATGAAATACTCCCTTGTTACAAGAGATTTGATTGCAGATTCCACAGAATGTATGGCACTGGCACATCAGTTCGATGCCCTGGTAATGATTCCAAACTGTGATAAGAATGTACCGGGACTTCTGATGGCTGCGGCAAGACTGAATATCCCGACCGTATTTGTCAGCGGCGGTCCAATGCTCGCAGGTCATGTAAAAGGATGCAAGACATCCCTTTCCAGTATGTTTGAAGCCGTAGGTTCTTATGCAGCCGGCAAGATGACAGAAGAAGAAGTAAAAGATTTTGAAGAACATGCATGTCCGACCTGCGGTTCCTGTTCCGGTATGTATACCGCGAACTCCATGAACTGCCTGACAGAAGCACTTGGTATGGGATTACAGGGAAATGGTACAATTCCTGCCGTATATTCCGAAAGAATCAAGCTTGCAAAACATGCAGGTATGCAGGTTATGGAAATGTTAAAGAAAAATATCCGTCCGCGTGATATTATGACAGAGAAGGCTTTCCGTAATGCACTTACCGTAGATATGGCACTGGGATGCAGCACAAACAGTATGCTTCATCTTCCGGCCATTGCACATGAAGCAGGCGTAACCATTAACCTCGACATAGCAAATGAGATCAGTGCAAAGACTCCAAACCTCTGCCATCTCGCACCGGCAGGACATACCTACATCGAGGAACTGAACGAAGCAGGCGGAGTTTATGCTGTTATGAACGAATTAAATAAGAAAGGTCTGTTAAATACTGACTGTATGACCGTAACCGGAAAAACAGTCGGAGAGAATATTGAGGGATGCGTAAATAAGAATCCAGAAGTAATCCGTCCAATCGAAAATCCATACAGTGAAGTCGGTGGTATCGCTGTTTTACGCGGTAACCTTGCTCCGGACTCAGCAGTTGTAAAACGTTCTGCAGTAGCTCCTGAAATGTTAAATCATGAAGGCCCTGCAAGAGTATTCGACTGTGAAGAAGATGCAATTGCAGCCATCAAGGGCGGCAAGATTGTTGCAGGTGACGTTGTAGTCATCCGTTACGAAGGACCAAAGGGAGGACCAGGTATGAGAGAAATGTTAAATCCTACCTCTGCCATTGCAGGTATGGGACTCGGCTCTACCGTTGCCCTGATTACAGACGGACGTTTTTCAGGAGCATCCAGAGGAGCATCCATCGGACATGTATCTCCGGAAGCTGCACTCGGCGGACCGATTGCATTTGTCGAAGAAGGCGATATCATCAGCATTGATATTGATAACCACAGCCTTAACTTAAAAGTCAGCGATGAAGTCCTTGCAGAGAGAAAGAAGAACTGGACTCCGAAGAAGAAAGAAGTATCCGGTTATCTTGCAAGATATGCAGCTCTTGTTACATCAGCCGATAAAGGTGCTGTATTAAAATCCGTAGAATAATAATAAAATACAAAACGAAAGAATAGAACAAAGGAAGGGGAAAAGATATGTTATTATCTGGTTCAGAAATAATCATTGAATGTTTAAAGGAGCAGGGTGTTGACGTTGTATTCGGATATCCGGGTGGAACCATCCTGAATGTGTATGATGAATTATATAAGCACTCCGATGAGATCAGACATGTGCTGACTTCCCATGAACAGGGAGCAAGCCATGCAGCAGACGGTTATGCAAGAGCTACCGGAAAAGTAGGTGTGTGTATGGCCACTTCAGGTCCTGGTGCAACAAATCTGGTAACAGGTATTGCTACTGCATACATGGATTCCGTTCCACTCGTTGCAATTACCGCAAACGTTGGAAAAACCATGATTGGAAAGGATTCCTTTCAGGAAATCGATATTGCCGGAGTGACAATGCCGATTACAAAGCATAATTTTATCGTAAAGGATATCAAGGACATTGCACCGACTCTCAGACGTGCCTTTAAGATTGCAAAATCAGGCAGACCGGGACCGGTACTGGTAGACTTTACAAAGGATGTAACAGCACCGGCAAATAAATACGAATATACACCGGTGAAACCGGAAGAAATCGCTCCGGTTACCGATACCATCCGCGAAGAAGATTTGGATGAAGCTGTATCCTATATCTGTGAATCCAAAAAGCCATATATTTTCGTTGGCGGTGGTGCAATTATCTCTGACTGCGAGGACGAACTTGCCAGATTCGTGGAACTTACCGGTGCACCGGTATGCGATTCCCTGATGGGAAAAGGTGCTTACGACGGAAGAAAAGATAATTATACCGGAATGCTTGGTATGCACGGAACAAAAACATCTAATTTCGGAGTTTCCAAGTGTGATTTACTCATAGTTGTCGGTGCAAGGTTCAGCGACAGAGTAACAGGAAATACGCAGAAATTTGCAACCAATGCAAAGATCGTCCAGATCGACATTGATGCTGCGGAAGTAAACAAGAACATCAAGACAGATGCAAGCATTATCGGTGATGCAAAAGAGATTCTGAAGCGTTTAAATGCAAAACTCGAAAAAGCCGATATCGCAGACAAATCCGAATGGATGAATGAAATAAAGGAAAGTATGAAGCAGTATCCGCTTACCTATAATCAGGAAGGCCTGACCGGTCCATATGTTATCGAGCAGATCTACAATGAAACAAACGGCGATGCGATTATTACAACAGAAGTAGGACAGCATCAGATGTGGGCTGCCCAGTTCTACAAATATAAAGAAGGCAGACAGCTTATTACATCCGGCGGTCTTGGTACCATGGGCTACGGTCTTGGTGCTTCCCTCGGTGCAAAAGTTGCACGTCCGGACAAACTGGTATTCAACATTGCCGGTGACGGATGTTTCCGCATGAATATGAATGAAATTGCCACAGCCGCAAGATATAATATTCCGGTCATCCAGGTTGTTATCAACAATCATGTACTCGGAATGGTACGCCAGTGGCAGACACTTTTCTACGGACAGCGTTATTCTAATACAACCTTAAACGATCAGGTTGACTTTGTAAAACTTGCAGAAGCAATGGGGGCAAAGGGAATCCGCGTTACAAAGAAGGAAGATGTTGCACCGGCAATCCGGGAAGCCATCTCATTAAATGCACCTGTTGTCATCGACTGCCAGATCGACAGCGACGACAAGGTATTTCCAATGGTTGCACCTGGTGCTGCTATCTCAGATGCATTCAGCCAGGAAGACCTGGACAATAAATAATCTTGATTCCTCGGAACTAATCACACCGGCAAACAGCGTAACTGCCCGTGATTAGTTCCTTAGAATAATATATATTTAAGGAGGACTCTTAAGATGGGAAGAGTTTATAATTTTTCAGCAGGACCTGCCGTTCTGCCGGAAGAAGTTTTAAAAGAAGCAGCAGCAGAAATGCTGGATTATCAGGGATGTGGCATGTCCGTAATGGAAATGAGCCACCGTTCCAAAGTCTATGATAAGATTATCAAAGATGCGGAACAGGATTTAAGGGATTTAATGAATATTCCGGATAATTACAAAGTATTATTTTTACAGGGCGGAGCATCTTTACAGTTTGCAATGATCCCTATGAACTTCATGAAACACAAAAAGGCTGCATATATTGTAACCGGACAGTGGGCAAAGAAGGCTTACCAGGAAGCACAGATTTACGGTGATGCCGTAAAAGTTGCTACCTCCGAGGACAAAACATTTTCTTACATACCGGACTGCTCTGATCTGGACATTCCGGAAGATGCCGACTATGTTTACATCTGTGAAAATAATACCATTTATGGTACAAAGTTCAAGAAACTGCCAAATACAAAGGGCAAGCCGTTAATCGCTGACGTATCATCCTGCTTCTTATCAGAACCTGTCGATGTTACAAAATATGGCATGATCTATGGCGGTGTCCAGAAGAATATCGGACCTGCCGGTGTTGTAATCGCAATCATCCGCGAGGATTTAATCACAGAAGATGTTCTTCCGGGAACACCAACCATGATGAAATATAAGACTCATGCAGATGCAAATTCACTTTACAATACACCTCCATGCTATGGCATCTATATCTGCGGCAAGGTATTTAAATGGTTAAAGAAGATGGGCGGACTTCAGGCAATGAAGGAATTAAACGAAAAGAAAGCCAAGATACTTTACGATTTCCTTGATCAGAGTGAATTATTCAAAGGAACTGTTGTTCCGGAAGATCGTTCTCTCATGAATGTACCATTTGTAACAGGCGATGCTGACCTCGATGCAAAATTCGTAAGCGAAGCAAAAGCTGCAGGCTTTGAAAACTTAAAAGGCCACAGAACCGTTGGCGGCATGAGAGCAAGTATCTATAACGCAATGCCGATGGAAGGTGTTGAAAAGCTTGTTGAATTCATGAAAAAATTTGAAGCTGAAAACAAGTAAAATAACTTTTCTACAGAAGGAAAACGATTGATAGTTTCTGGTGTTTCTTTCTGCAAAAATGATAATATCTAAAAAAGAAGGTTAAAAAAATGATAAAAGTTAATTGCTTAAATCCTATTGCTAAGGTAGGTATGAATTTATTACCGGATACATTCGGTACAACAGATAATTTTGCAGACGCAGATGCAGTTCTTGTAAGAAGTGCTGCAATGCATGAACTTGAACTTCCGGACAGCCTGCTTGCCGTTGCAAGAGCCGGTGCCGGTGTCAATAATATTCCGCTTGATAAATGTGCGGAAAAAGGTATCGTAGTATTTAATACTCCGGGTGCAAATGCAAACGGTGTAAAGGAACTTGTTATTGCAGGTATGCTGCTTGCAGCAAGAGATATCCGCGGTGGTATGCAGTGGGTAGCTGACAATAAGGCAGATGCAGCAATCAATAAAACAATGGAAAAAGCAAAAAAAGCTTTTGCCGGAACAGAAATCAAGGGGAAAAAATTAGGTGTTATCGGTCTCGGTGCGATCGGTGTACTGGTTGCTGATGCAGCCGTTGCACTTGGCATGGAAGTCATCGGATGTGATCCTTACCTCTCTGTTGCAAACGCTTTGAAGCTTTCTACTGACGTAAAACTGGTAAAATCCAATGCTGAAGTATACAGCCAGTGTGATTTTATCACGGTTCATGTTCCTTTACTTGAGGATACAAGAGGAATGATTAACAAAGCTTCCCTTTCCATGATGAAAGATGGCGTTGTAATCTTAAACTTTGCCAGAGATCTTCTCGTAAATGATGATGATATGGCAGAAGCACTTGTTTCAGGAAAAGTAAGAAAATACGTTACCGATTTCCCAAATGCAAAATCAGCAAATATGGAAGGTGTGATTGCATTCCCTCATCTCGGTGCTTCTACAGAGGAATCCGAAGATAACTGTGCTGTAATGGCTGTAAAAGAAATCGTTGATTACATCGAAAATGGTAATATTAAAAATTCAGTAAACTACCCGACCTGCGATATGGGCATATGCACAAAGAAAGGCAGAATCGCTATCTGCCACAAAAATATGCCAAACCTGATTGCCCAGTTTACAGGAGCTATGGCTGCCTGCGGCATCAATATTGCCGAAATGGTAAATAAGAGTAAAGGTGATTATGCCTATACTTTAGTTGACCTTGACTCTGTGGTAACAGAAGAAGCAGTTGCCAAAATCAAAGCAGTTGATGGAGTAATTAAAGTCAGAATCGTAAAATAAGATTTCACTGTGAAAGGGACCTGTGTACTGCACAGGTTCTTTTTGCAGGTTATGACCGGAAAGAAAAGAAGGAGGTTCTTATGACTACAGAACAAACGGCAGAGAAACTGCTCCATACCATTCAGGAATCTACCTGTGCCTTTACCACCGCCCGTTATGCGGCAGAACGCTTAAAAACCGCCGGATTTGCGGAACTTTCACTGGAAGATGACTGGGATCTGGAAAAGGGCGGAAAATATTATGTCAATGTATATGATTCCTGCATTTTTGCATTTTCCGTGGGAAAAAGCGATGGAATGTTAAAGATTGCTGCGGCACATACGGATCACCCGTGTCTGTATGTAAAACCTGCACCGGAAATGAGGATTCAGAATTATGGCAAATTAAATACAGAAATCTATGGCGGTGCTATTTTAAATACATGGCTGGATCGTCCGCTGTCCCTTGCAGGAAGAATTACCTTTACTTCGGATGACTGTTTTCACCCGGCAAAGCAGATTGTGGATCTGAAAGAGCCTCTTTTTACGATTCCGAATCTTGCCATTCATTTAAACCGTGAAATCAATAAAGGAATCGAATTGAACCGCCAGACCGATATGCTTCCTTTATGTACTATGCTTAACGAAAATGATCCGGCAGATTTTCTTTCTGTCTGTCTTGCGGACAGGCTTCATGTAGAAAAAGAATCCATTCTTGATTATGAATTGTATCTGTATAATGCGGAGCCGGGCTGCCTAATCGGACTGAATCATGAATTTATCTCCGCACCGCGTATTGATAATATTTCTTCGGTGGAAGCATGTGTAAATGGAATTCTGAAGGATTCTGACGGGGACGGAATTCATCTGATCGCCCTTTATGACAACGAAGAAATCGGGAGCCGCACAAAACAGGGAGCAGATTCCGTTCTTTTATCCATCGTGCTGGAGAAGATTTATCAGGCACTTCATGAATCGAGAACTGCTTACCTGAATAAAATCATATCCGGATTCCTGCTTTCGCTGGATGTGGCACATGGATTTCATCCGAATAAACCGGAGAAATCAGATCCTACCAATATCAATTTATTAAATCGCGGAATCGTTATAAAGAGGGCATCTTCCCAGACCTATGCAACGGACTGCGAATCCATCGCCATCTTAGAACAGCTTTGCCGGAAAGAGGGCATTGCATACCAGAAATATGCTTCCAGATCGGATGGTACAACGGGAAGCACGCTGGGAACCATTGCCGGGAAATATCTTCCTATGCACAGTGCGGATGTCGGTATTCCGATTCTTGCCATGCATTCGGCGCGCGAAACAATGGGGGTTCAGGATCAGATAAATCTTGAAAAATTAGTACTGGCATATTTTGCTGGACAATAGAAGAAACGGAGAAATGAAATGACTGAGAATAATGGATACCGGACGAAGCAGAGGGAACTGATAGAAGCTTTTTTTCAGGAAAGGAAAGAACAGCATGTAACGGCAGAGGATATCCTGACTTTTCTGAAGGAACAGAATACCCCCGTATCAAGATCAACGGTCTATCGTTATCTTGACAAAATGCTTGCCCAGGGAAAAATCAGAAAATATACAATCGAAGAGGGCAGCCCAAGCTGCTATCAGTATGTCGGAACAGAGGATTCCTGCCATATGCATTACCATTTTAAATGCAGTGAATGTGGACATCTTTTTCACGTCAGCTGCAGCCTTATGAACCAGATCGCCGAACATGTCTATCAGGAACATAACTTTATTATAGACAGCAGCAAAACAGTGTTCTACGGTCTTTGCGGTGAGTGCAGACGAAAACAGGAAGAATCAGATCAATCAGAAAAAAAATAAAAGAGGAGCTTATATGAAATTCAGACCATGTATTGATATCCATAACGGACAGGTAAAACAAATTGTAGGAGGAAGTCTTCAGGATCAGAACGATGCCGCAACAGAAAATTTTGTATCCGGTCAGGACGCAGCATATTATGCCCGCTTATACAGGAAGTATCATATTACGGGCGGACATATTATTCTGTTAAATCCGGTTTCTTCTCCCTATTATGCAGCCACAAAAGAACAGGCTCTCATGGCTTTAAAGGAATATCCGGGAGGATTACAGGTCGGCGGCGGAATCACGGATGAGAACGCATCCGCTTATTTAGCTGCCGGTGCATCCCATGTCATTGTTACTTCCTTTGTATTCCGTGATGGCGAAATCAACAAAGAAAATCTTCTAAAAATCAGAAATGCCGCCGGCAAAGAGCATCTGGTGCTGGATGTAAGCTGTCGGAAAAAAGGTGATGATTATTATATTGTCACAGACCGGTGGCAGAAATTCACAAATGTCACGGTAACGCAGAATGTTTTTTATGAACTGGCAGAGTACTGTGACGAATTCCTGATTCACGCCGTTGATGTGGAAGGCAAGGCAAACGGCATAGAAGAAGGGATTGCTTCATTAATCGGACAGACGGAAGGGATAAAAGTCACCTATGCCGGAGGAATTTCCTCGTTTCACGATCTTGACCGTTTAAAAGAACTCGGTCATGGCAAAATCGACTTTACGGTCGGAAGTGCTCTCGAACTGTTTGGCGGCAGTATGCCTTTTTCTGACGTGGCAGCATATCACTGATGTTCGATCATGGAGTGAAGCTTTGACATGGCTTCTTTCATGCCGCCGACTTCATTGATGATTCCCTCATTGACTGCCTCGCTTCCAACCAGTATAGTCCCCAGATCCTTGGTCAGAAAACCGGTATTCAGCATGAGCTGTTCCATCCTCGATTTGCTTATTTCAGAATGTGCAGACACAAACCCCACGATCCGGTCCTGGATCAGCTTAAAATAATCATAGGTCTGCGGTGCACCGATGAATAAGCCGTTCATTCTTACCGGATGGACAACCATCGTACCGCTTGGCACGATAAAGGAATAATCCGTGGAAACGGCAACCGGTATGCCGATCGAATGAGAACCGCCGAGAACCAGTGAAACGGAAGGCTTGCTCAGTGAGGCAATCATCTCGGCAATCGCAAGGCCGCTTTCCACGTCCCCGCCGCAGGTCTGAAGAAGCACCAGCAGTCCTTCCATGGAGTCATCATCTTCAAAGGCGGCAAGCTGCGGAATGACATGTTCGTATTTCGTTGTTTTGCTGTTTGTGCTTAACAGATCATGCCCTTCGATCTCTCCTATAATTGTTAAAAGATGAATCTTATGATGCTCCCGGTTATGCTCCAGAGTTACCTGTCCATACTGTTCGATCTTTTCGTCCGTCATTTTTTCCATTTCTTTTTTATTCTTTTCCTGTTCCATGTTTTCATCCTTTTTCTGCTTTGACATATTCAGACCTCCATTTTATTTCTACTGTTTTATCATGTGAAAAACCGGAAAAAATATACATCCCAAAACAAGAATGTATGTTCGAAAAAAAGCACTTGAATAAAACATAATTTAATAGTAGAATAGTAAAATATATAATATCTGGGAGGTGTCTGTGTTGGCACAGAATAAAAAGCCCGCGGCGAAAAAGACAAAGCCGGCGGCAAAGACAGGAAAAAAAAATCAAAATACAGAAACTGAATCAAAATACATGCTGACAGAACAGGATATGAAAATAAAAAGTGAGATCAAACTGTTATTATCGCTTGCACTTATGGCACTTCTTTTTATCAGTAATTTCGGATTACTTCCTCCTGTTGGAAATTACATCAGTTATTTTATGTTTGGAATGACCGGTATCCTTGCTTATCTTCTGCCGGTTCTTATTTTTCTTTCCACAGCATTTTTAATTGCAAACCGCAAGAACAAGCGTGCATATATCAAATTTGCATCCGCCTTTCTGCTGACCTGGCTGCTGCTTGCCATGATACAGATGATCTTTTTTGGCTATCAGAAGGACAGAAGCTGTTTTTATTATTATTTTTATTGTGGGGAACACAAAAGCGGAGGTGGTTTTTTCGGAGCATTGATTGCAAATACACTCTGCCATATCGTTGGTGAAGTCGGTGCCTGGGTATTGCTGTTTATCTTCTTTATCATCTGTGGGGTGATCCTGACGGAGAAATCTTTTATCGGCGGAGTAAAAAAAGGAAGCCGGATCGTATACGAATCTGCGAAGGAAGATGTGACCAGAATCCGGCAGTCCGGGAAAGACTGGAGCAAAGAAAAAGAATACCAGAAAAACCGCAGAATACATAAGGTGGCAAAAGGGGTAAATCTAAGCAGAATCGAAGATCCTGCCCATGAACAGGAAGGAATGCACGAAATTACGGAAGATTCCTTTAAAGAAGCGGAAGAGCCGCACGAGTTACCGGTTCTTATCCAGACAAAGCCGACCAGAAAGAAGACCATGGCACAGCGTTCCATGATGATAAATCTTGAACGGCCTGCTCAGGAAATAGAACCATCAGAAGATATTCCACCTACAGAAACAGTAGAAGAAGCAGAAGAATATGTTCCGCCGCTTCAGGAAGATATTCCGGTAAAAATACCAAGTTATAAAAGTGCGGCATTTGTCAGCCACATTGAAGATGTTGAAGAAGATGTAACGGAAGAACCAGACCTGTTCAAAGACAGTGCGGATACTGAAAAGGTCTACATTGACGAAGAAGGAAACTATAAGGCAAAAGAACAGATTATCGTGCCGGACAGTGCAAAGAAAGTAATGAACCGTCCTGCCTTTTCTGTTTCTAATGCCAGACCAGTCATATCTGCGGCAAAAACCGCTGAAAAAGAAACCGTGGAAAACCGGAATGAAAATGACCTGGGTGCTGACGGCATGGTGGAAATAGCAACGGCAGATGTAAAGAACAGTGTCTACGAAGCCGAACCGGAAAGGAAGCCGGTAAAACCGACGAAAAACAGGACTTACCTGCTTCCGCGTACCAGCCTGTTAAACAAGAATCAGGAAAACAGCCAGACCAATCTGGCAGAATTGCAGGAAACTGCGGCAAAATTAAACCAGATTCTTGAAAACTTCGGAGTAAAAGCATCTGTCATCGATTTTCACAGAGGTCCATCCGTCACAAGGTATGAAATCCAGCCGGAAATCGGAACACGTCTGAATAAGATTACGACACTGGCAGATGATATCAAACTGAATCTTGCCGCAACGGATATCCGTATTGAACCAATCCCTGGCAAGCCAACCATTGGTATCGAAGTCCCAAACAAAGTCCGCGAATCTGTTCTGTTACGGGATCTGATTGAATCAAAGGAGCTGGTAAACCACAAATCAAAGCTTGCATTCGGTGCAGGAAAAGATATTGCCGGACAGGTTATTGCCGCAGATATCAGCAAAATGCCGCATTTTCTGATTGCGGGTACAACAGGTTCCGGTAAATCCGTATTTACAAATTCCATTATAATGAGTATACTGTTTAGGGCGACACCCGATGAGGTAAGACTGATTATCATAGACCCGAAAGTTGTAGAATTCAGTATTTACAATGGAATCCCGCATTTACTCCAGCCGGTCGTAACCGATCCGAAGATTGCTTCTAACACCTTAAAATGGGCGGTTGCCGAGATGAAGAAACGGTACGATGCATTCGCTGAGGTCGGTGTAAGGGATCTGAAGGGCTATAATGCAAAGGTTTCGGAAGCCCCGGATGAACAAAACTATGAGAAACTGCCGCAGATCGTCATTGTAATCGATGAGCTTGCGGATCTTATGATGGCTGCTGCAAAAGAAGTAGAAGAATCCATCTGCCGTCTGGCACAGCTTGCCAGAGCAGCGGGAATTCATCTGATCATCGCTACCCAGAGACCATCCGTCGATGTTGTAACGGGTCTTATCAAGGCAAATATTCCGTCCCGCTGCGCCCTCATGGTTTCTTCCGGAACGGATTCCCGTACCATCATTGATTCCGTGGGTGCGGAAAAACTGCTTGGAAACGGGGATATGCTCTTCTACCCTTCCGGCTATGTAAAACCGGTGCGTCTGCAGGGGGCATTTGTTTCCGATGCAGAAGTACAGCGTGTGGTAGATTTCTGGAAAGAACAGGCGAATGGAAATAACTACGATGACAGTATTTCCGAATACCTTTCCAGCCAGCCGGAGGAAAATGAAGAACTGCCGGATTCTTCCGGAAAAGAACTGCGTGACAGTTATTTTGAAGATGCTGCAAAGCTTGCCGCCCAGAGACAGAAAGCCTCGACCAGCATGCTGCAGCGTGTTTTTAAAGTCGGCTATAACCGCGCCGCAAGAATTATGGAGCAGTTAGAAGAAGCCGGCATTATTGGTGCCGAAGAAGGTACAAAACCACGGAAAGTCCTGGTAACAGAGACGGAACTGGAAAACCTTTTGAAAAATATATAAATTAACTACGGAGGTTAAAAATGAAAACAGATATTGAAATCGCACAGGAGGCAGTCATGCTGCCAATTAAGGAAGTAGCTGCAAAACTTGGAATCGAAGAGGATGATTTAGAATTATATGGAAAATATAAAGCTAAAATTTCAAACGAATATTGCGCATCCGTCCAGGACAGAAAAGACGGAAAACTGATTCTCGTAACCGCAATCAATCCGACTCCTGCCGGAGAAGGAAAAACAACGATAAGTGTCGGCCTTGGCCAGGCATTTGGAAAACTCGGAAAGAAAGCTGTCATCGCTTTAAGAGAGCCTTCCTTAGGTCCATGCTTCGGCATTAAGGGCGGTGCTGCAGGCGGCGGATATGCACAGGTAGTTCCGATGGAAGATTTAAACCTTCACTTTACCGGTGACTTCCATGCCATTACTTCTGCAAACAACCTGCTTGCCGCACTCCTTGACAATCATATCCAGCAGGGCAATGCATTAAATATCGATACCAGACAGATCGTATGGAAAAGATGTCTTGATATGAATGACCGTGTATTAAGAAATATTGTTGTCGGTCTTGGTTCAAAGATGGACGGTTTTGTCCGTGAAGATCATTTTGTTATCACGGTTGCATCTGAAATCATGGCTATTCTCTGCCTTGCAAATGACATGGATGATTTAAAAGACAGACTTGGAAAAATCATCGTTGCCTATAATTACAATGGAGAACCAGTAACCGCAGCACAGTTAAATGCAGTTGGTGCTATGGCAGCCCTTTTAAAAGATGCAATTAAACCAAACCTTATCCAGACACTGGAGCATACACCTGCTCTGGTACATGGTGGTCCTTTTGCCAATATCGCTCACGGCTGCAACTCTGTAAAAGCCACCAAAACAGCACTTAAAATGGCTGATTATGTTATTACGGAAGCCGGATTTGGTGCCGATCTCGGTGCAGAAAAATTCTTCGATATCAAATGCAGAAAATCCGGACTGCATCCGGACGCAGTCGTTCTGGTTGCAACCATCCGTGCATTGAAATACAACGGCGGTGTACCAAAAACAGAATTATCGGAACCGGATCTGGAAGCATTAAAACGCGGAATCGTAAATCTGGAAAAGCATATTGAAAATCTCCAGTTGTTTGGTGTACCTGTCATTGTTACATTAAATTCTTTTATTACCGATACCGAAGAAGAAATCGCATTTGTGAAAAAATTCTGTGAGGACAGAAACTGCGAATTTGCACTGGCAGAAGTATGGGCAAAAGGCGGTGAAGGCGGTGTTGCACTGGCAGAGAAAGTTCTTGATACACTGGAAAACAAAGAAAGCAGCTTCCATGTACTTTATCCGGACGAAATGCCTCTGGAAGATAAGATTGAAACGATTGCAAAAGAAATCTATGGTGCAGACGGTGTTACCTATGCTCCGGCAGCAAAAAAAGCACTTGCAAAAATTTCTGAAATGGGGTATGCAAATCTCCCTGTCTGCATGGCTAAAACACAGTATTCCTTCTCGGATGACCAGTCAAAGCTGGGAAGACCTTCCGGATTTAAGATTAATATCAGGGAAGTATATATCAATGCCGGTGCCGGCTTTGTAGTCGCAGTAACAGGTGCAATCATGACCATGCCGGGACTTCCGAAAAAGCCTGCGGCAGATAATATTGATATAAACGGAGACGGTGTAATTACCGGATTATTCTAAACGAGGAGACAATTATGGCACAGATTATTGACGGCAAAAAGATATCACAGGAAATCAAAGATGAAATAAAGGAACAGGTAGCACAGTTAAAGGCAGAGGGCAGCGAAGTATGCCTGGCGGTAATACAGGTCGGTAACAATCCGGCCTCCACCGTCTATGTCGGAAATAAGAAGAAAGCCTGTGCATATACAGGAATTACCTCTCTGGCATATGAACTTCCGGAGGAAACAACCGAAGAAGAATTATTACAGAAAATAGAAGAATTAAACCAGGATAAGAAAGTAAACGGTATTCTTGTCCAGCTTCCGCTTCCAAAACACATGGATGAAGATAAGATTATCGAAGCGATCTCTCCAGCAAAAGATGTGGATGGATTCCATCCGGTCAATGTCGGTGCGTTATCCATCGGAAAGGACGGATTTATCTCCTGTACCCCTTATGGCATCATTCAGCTTTTAAAACGCAGCGGAACCGAAATCGACGGAAAGAACTGCGTAATCATTGGAAGAAGCAATATCGTGGGAAAACCGATGGCACAGTTGCTTTTGCGTGAAAACGGAACGGTTACCATCGTACATTCCCATACAAGGAATTTAAAGGAAATTACCGCACAGGCAGATATCGTAGTCGCAGCCATCGGAAAGGCGAACTATATTACCGCAGATTACATCAAAGAGGGAGCTGTCGTGATCGATGTCGGAATCAACCGCAACGAAAATGGAAAACTCTGCGGCGATGTAGACTTTGCACAGGTTTCTGAAAAAGCATCTGCGATTACTCCGGTTCCAGGCGGAGTCGGACCTATGACCATCGCAATGCTTATGCAGAACTGTCTGGAAGCTTTCAGGAGGCAGAATTCTTGATTTTTGCAGATATCATTGTAGATATTTCACATGAAAAACTCGACCGGCCTTTTCAGTATATCATTCCAGAATCCCTGGAAGATAAGATTCTGATCGGGTCTGCCGTAAAGATACCTTTCGGAAAGGGAAACCGTATTATTCCGGGATATGTCATCGGAATTACGGAGATCCCTTCCTGGGAAGTCGATAAAATGAAAGAGATTCTCTCTGTTGAAGAGAAGAAAATTACACTGGAATCCGAGCTCATCCAGATCGCCTGGTTTATCCGCGAAACCTGCGGGGCAACGATGAATCAGGCATTAAAAACCGTTATTCCGGTCAAATCCAAAACAAAAGAAATCGAAAAGGCGGAGATTTCCCTTGCACAGGACTATCAGACACCGGAGAAATGGCAGGAATTGCTGGAACATTATCAGAAAAAACATGCTGCTGTAAGAATACGGTTAGTAGAAGCACTGATGAAACAGACCGTTCTGAATCAGGAATATGTAAAAAATGTACTGAAAATCTCGTCCTCTGTTCTAAAAGAAATGGAAAAGGGTAATATTATTACGGTAAAACGAACCAGAACCTACCGTAACCCCCTGACTTTTCTGGATGATTACCGGACAGATACCGATAAGGATGCGGATGTAAGCCTGAATGAGGGACAGAAACAAATCGTGGAATCCATCTGCTCTGATTCTTCCATGGTTCATCTGATTCACGGAATTACCGGAAGCGGGAAGACACGGATTTATATGGAACTGATCCGCCGGACTCTTTTGGAAGGAAAACAGGCAATTATCATGATTCCTGAAATTTCCCTGACTTACCAGACGGTAAAACATTTTTTTGACGTGTTTGGGGATCGAGTTTCTATCATTCATTCCAGACTTTCGCCCGGAGAACGTTACGATCAGTTAGAACGTGCCAGACATGGAGATATTGATATTATGATTGGGCCTCGTTCTGCCGTGTTCACACCATTTTCAAATATTGGTGTTATTATAATAGATGAAGAGCATGAAAGTTCTTATAAAAGTGAAACCATTCCGAAATATCATGCACGCGAAACCGCGATTTTCCGGGCAGGGCTGCATCATGCCAGAGTCATTCTCGGCTCTGCAACTCCTTCCGTGGAATCTTACTACAAGGCATTGCATGGGGAATACCGGCTGCATACCCTGTCCTTCCGTGCAAGTGGTGCTGTTGCACAGGTATCCGTCGCCGACTTAAGGGCGGAACTGGAAGCCGGAAATAAAAGCATTTTCAGCCGCCGGCTGGCTTCTCTGATCGAAGATCGACTTGCAAAAAAAGAACAGATTATGTTGTTTCTCAACCGGCGCGGCTATGCCGGCTTTGTAAACTGTAGAAAATGCGGAGAAGTCTTACAATGCCCGCATTGTGATATCAGTCTGACTTACCATAACGGTGAGCGCCTGACCTGTCATTACTGCGGTTATACGACAAGGATGCCGCAGTTATGTCCGTCATGCCACTCCAGATATATTGCCCCATTCGGAACGGGAACGGAAAAAGTGGAAGCACTGGTGCATAAGCAATTCCCATCGGCAAGAGTACTGCGCATGGATGCTGATACCACTGCGGCGAAAGGAAGCCATGAGCGGATACTTTCACAGTTTGCCGCTCATCAGGCAGATATCCTGATCGGCACGCAGATGATTGTAAAAGGACATGATTTTCCGCTGGTAACACTGGTTGGAATCATTGCCGCTGATTTATCTCTCTATGCACAGGATTACCGGGCATCAGAACGTACTTTCCAGCTTCTGACACAGGCAATCGGCAGGGCAGGGCGCAAAAGCGACCATGGTGAAGCAGTGATTCAGACCTATCATCCGGAAAATTACAGCATTGTAGCTGCATCCAGACAGGATTATAAAGAATTTTATAATCAGGAGATTCTTTACCGGACAATATCAGGATATCCTCCTGTTATGCAGATGATGGCAATTCTGATTACCTCGGATCAAATAGAAGATGGCAGGGCCGCCGGGGAATGGTTAAAAACAGAACTCGAACATATGCAGGAAGCGGACTGTCATGTGATCGGCCCGGTGGATGCCGGCATTTTCAAATTAAAAGATCGCTACCGGACAGTGCTTTATCTCAAACATTCCGATATCCATGCACTGACCGGCATAAAAAACAGACTGGAATTAAAATTAAAAACATGTAAAACAGCAGAACACACGGATATTTACTTTGATCTGAATCCAATGACCGGATATTAATTGTCTGCTGGAAGAAAGGAAAAAGAATGGCATTAAGAAATATTAGAATTATGGGTGATGATATATTAACAAAGGTCTGCAGACCGGTTAAAGAGAACACACCGAAAATACAGCAGTTAATTGATGATATGTTTGATACCATGTATGATGCCTGCGGTGTAGGGCTTGCCGCACCACAGGTAGGTATTTTAAAACGTATCGTAGTGATTGATACGGATGACCAGCCAATCGTGCTAATCAACCCCGAAATCATTGAAACTTCCGGCGAACAGACCGGGGAAGAAGGATGTCTGAGCCTTCCTGGAAAATCAGGTGTTGTGACCAGACCAAATTATGTCAAAGTAAAAGCGCTGGATCGTGATTTTGATGAAATCATCGTAGAGGGAGAAGAACTCCTCGCCAGAGCATTATGCCATGAATGTGAGCATCTGGATGGACATATGTATGTAGAAAAAGTAGAAGGAGAACTTCATGACAGTCCGGAGCCGGAAGAAATGGAGGAATAAGATGAAAGTAGTTTTTATGGGGACTCCCGATTTTGCTGCCGGTATTCTGGAAAGTATCATAAATGCAGGACATCAGGTTGTTCTGGCAGTAACCCAGTGTGACAAGCGAAAAGGACGCGGGCAGGAAATGATGTTTCCGCCGGTCAAGCAGATGGCACTGGCACATGACATTCCGGTATACCAGCCGGTAAAAATCCGTGAACCGGAATGCCTGGAACCGTTAAAGGCAGTTTTCCCGGACATTATCATTGTTGCTGCTTACGGACAGATTCTTCCGGAGTCCATCTTAAAGCTTGCACCGCTTGGCTGTGTCAATGTCCACGCATCACTGCTTCCGAAATACCGTGGGGCAGCCCCGATCCAGTGGTCAATTATTGACGGTGAAAAGCAGACCGGTGTAACAACCATGATGATGGATATCGGACTGGACACTGGTGATATGATTGAAAAAGCGGTGGTCGATATTACAGAAGACGATACTGCCGGCTCTCTCCACGATAAACTGATGGAAGCCGGATGCAGCCTGATTCTTTCCACGATGGAAAAACTGGAAAACCATACGGCAGTCCTTACCCCGCAGAATGACAGTGAAAGCTGCTATGCAAAAATGTTAAAAAAAGAACTTGGAAATATTGATTTTAACCGGCCAGCCGAAGAAATCGAACGACTTATCCGCGGATTGAATCCGTGGCCGAGTGCCTATACCAGATATCACGGCAAGACCCTGAAAATCTGGAAAGCCCGTGTAAAAGAAGGTGATACTTCCTGTAAACCGGGTGAAATCACAGAGGTTGCAAAAGATACCTTCTGTATACAGACAGGAAAACATCTTTTGGAAGTAGAAGAGTTACAGCTTGAAGGAAAAAAACGTATGGAAACAAAGGCTTTTCTTTCCGGTGTCAAACTGAAAGCCGGAGAAAAATTAGAAACTGATTCACAGGATTTATCAGGAAAGTGAGGTTAATACTATGGATGTAACCTATATTCTGGTTCTGGTTGCAGCTCTGTTTTCTATCTGGGCTTCCATCAGAGTCAACACCACTTATAACAAATACGAAAAAGTAAGAAGCATGTCCGGTCTGACCGGTGCAATGGCTGCAGAACGTATCCTGCACAGCCAGGGAATCTATGATGTACGCGTTGAACATGTTTCGGGCAAATTAACAGATCATTACGATCCTTCTGCAAAAGTATTGAGATTATCCGATTCCACTTACGGAAGCAGTTCCGTTGCTGCAGTCGGTGTTGCTGCCCATGAATGTGGACATGCCGTCCAGCATGCCCGCGGATATGCTCCCCTGCAGATAAGGGGTGCGCTTGTGCCGGTTGCAAATCTTGGTTCTAATGCCGGCATTTTATTATTCATGGTTGGCCTGTTTTTTTCTTCTGCACTAGGAGATACCCTGCTAATGCTCGGCATCATTTTATTCAGTGCTGCTGTTTTATTTCAGTTAGTTACACTCCCGGTTGAATTCGATGCTTCCGCGCGTGCCATAAAACTGCTGGAATCCAATGGAATCCTCGGACAGACGGAATTAAGAGGCACAAAAAAAGTACTTGGTGCTGCAGCGCTGACCTATGTCGCCGGAGCCGCAACCGCAATTATACAGCTTGCAAGACTTATTCTGATTGCCGGAGGTCGGGATCGTGACTAATATTGTAAACACAAGAGAAATTATTCTGGATATCCTGCTGGAAATTACCGGCAGGCAGGCACTGTCCCACCAGGTTCTGAAACAGGCACTGGAAAAATACCAGTACCTGGAAAAACGTGACCGTTCCTTTATTACCATCGTAACAGAAGGAACACTGGAAAATCTGATCCAGATTGACTATATTCTGAATCAATACTCAAAAGTAAAAACAAAGAAAATGAAACCGGTTATTCTGAATATTCTGCGGATGTCAGTCTACCAGATCCGCTTTATGAATAGCATACCGGATTCCGCCGTATGCAATGAAGCCGTAAAACTGGCATCCAAAAGAGGATTTTACCAGTTAAAGGGCTTCGTAAACGGAATATTGCGTAATATCGTCCGAAATAAGGATAATCCTGACTTTCCAGACGCATCAGAAGATCTGGTAAAACACCTGTCCATTGTCTATTCCATGCCGGAATGGATTGTGGAGCAGTGGATTTACCAGTATGGGGCAGAATCGGCTTCCCGTATGATAAAAAGTACCTTAGACAACGATAATGCCATTTCCATCCGCTGCAATCTCAGCAGAATTTCCGTAGAAGAGTGCAAAAAGCTTCTGGAAGAAGAAGGCGTTACTGTAAAAAATAATCCATATCTGGAAGAAGCATTGTTTATCTCCGGAATGGATTATCTCGGTGCTTTGAAAAGTTTCCAGGACGGACTCTTTATGGTTCAGGATCCGAGTTCCATGCTTGTGGCAAAGATAGCCGCACCACAGAAAAATGATTACTGTATCGATGTCTGTGCTGCACCGGGCGGAAAATCCCTGCATATCGCAGATCTGCTCTGCAGCACCGGAATGGTGGAAGCAAGGGATGTATCGGATTACAAAGTATCTCTGATTCAGTCCAATATTGCAAGAAGCGGTTTTACGAATATCCGCGCTGTTGTAAAGGACGGTTTTCAGGGAGATCCGGAAAATGAAAATATTGCTGATCTTGTCATTGCCGATCTTCCATGTTCCGGCCTCGGAGTTCTTGGTAAAAAGAGCGATATTAAATATCACATGACACCGGAAAAGCAGAAGGAGTTAATCAAAGTACAACGCTGTCTGCTTGAAAATGCCGTAAAACTGGTACGTCCCGGCGGAACATTTGTTTTCAGCACCTGTACCACAAACCGGGAAGAAAATTATGAAAATTATAAATGGCTTTCTGATAATTTTCCATTAAAAGCACTGGATATTTCTGGATTAATTCCAGAAGAATTATCTTCGGATACTGCAAAAAACGGATATCTCCAGCTGCTTCCCGGGATAAATCCAACGGATGGATTCTTTATCAGCAAATTTCAAAAAACAGTTTAAAGTTATTTTACAAAGTAGAACTTTTATGCTATACTAAACAGGATATAGTATAAGCTACATAAGCAAAGGCAGAATATGATGACAGAAAAAATTGATATAAAGTCACTTAGTTATACAGAATTAGAAACATTTATTACCGAGCTGGGCGGCCAGAAATTTCGCACCGGTCAGGTCTTTGGATGGCTTCATCAGAAACATGTAACTTCTTTCGATGAGATGAGTAATCTGTCAAAGAATTTCAGGGAAAAGCTGGAGCAGACCTGCAGCATTGTGAATCTGAAACCGGTAAAGATACTTACTTCCCAAATTGACGATACGCAGAAATACCTTTTTGAACTTGCGGACGGAAATATCATCGAGAGTGTATTGATGAAATACCATCATGGAAATTCCGTATGTATTTCCACCCAGGTCGGCTGCCGTATGGGTTGCCGCTTCTGTGCATCGACGCTCGACGGACTCGAACGCAATCTCAGTCCGTCTGAAATGCTCGATGAGATTTATTGCATTGAACAGAGTTCTGGCGAGAAAGTGTCGAATATTGTTTTGATGGGAAGCGGTGAGCCGCTGGATAATTATGATAATGTATTAAAATTTATCGGTCTGATTACCGATGAGCGCGGTACAAATATAAGCAACCGGAACATTACATTATCCACGTGCGGGCTTGTTCCGCAGATTTACCGGCTTGCAGAGGAAAAGCTCGGACTTACCCTTGCGATTTCCCTGCACGCATCCGATGATGAAACAAGACGGACATTAATGCCGATCGCGAATAAATACACCATTTCAGAGATTCTGGAAGCCTGCAGACATTATTTTGACCGGACGGGCAGACGTATCTCTTTTGAATACAGCCTTGTTGCCGGGGTAAATGATACTGCAGCGGAAGCAAAAAAACTTGCGGCTTTATTGAATGGAATGAATTGTCATGTTAATCTGATTCCTGTTAATCCGATCAAAGAAAGAACATTTAAACGTTCCGACCGGGAAGCGGTAGAACGTTTCCGGGATTTTCTGACCGGGAAGGGAATCAATGCAACTATCCGCAGGGAGATGGGCAGCGATATCAACGGCGCATGCGGCCAGCTGCGAAAAAGTTATACGGAATCCATAGTTACAAAGGAGGGAGACACATGAAGGCTTTTGGAATTACAGATATAGGGAGAACAAGAAAAAATAATCAGGATTATCTATATATCAGTGAGAAACCACTTGGGAATCTTCCAAACGTATATATTGTTGCAGATGGCATGGGTGGTCATAAAGCCGGTGAAGTTGCTTCCAAAAGTGCTGTGGAAACAATTATAACTTCTATTACATCAACAGAACTGAAAGATCCGGTTTCCATTATCCAGGAAGCGGTGACAACCGCCAATAACGAGATTTTCTATATGTCAAAGGATCATCCGGAATTTGAGGGAATGGGAACAACACTTGTGATTACAACCATCTGCCGGCATGATTTTTATGTTGCAAACATTGGGGATTCAAGGCTTTATCTGATTAACGATGATATCCACCAGATTACCAGGGATCATTCCTATGTGGAGGAAATGGTCAGCCGGGGCGAAATTGATAAGGACAGTGCCAGAACACATGAGAAGAAGAATGTAATTACCCGGGCAGTAGGTGTTGAAACAGGTACATTTGCCGATTATTTCCAGGTAAAATACAAAGAAGGCGATAAAATCCTGATGTGTTCCGACGGACTTTCCAATATGATTACAGATGAGGATTTAAAAAGAATCGTAAAAAAGAATATACCGGTAGAGGAAATTGTAAACGAACTTGTATATACTGCAAATCATAATGGCGGAGCGGATAATATTACTGCAATAGTTGTAGAATTATAATAAGTATAGTAGAGAGGTTGAAAGAATGATTAGAAAAGGTATGTTTATTGGAGACCGATATGAAATAGTGGATAAAGTCGGTTCCGGAGGAATGTCCGATGTCTACAAGGCATTGGATCACAAACTAAACAGATATGTGGCAATCAAGGTACTGAAACCGGAATTCAGCGAAGACAAGACATTTGTTTCCAAATTCAAGGTGGAAGCACAGTCTGCCGCAGGTCTTGTACATCCAAATATTGTGAATGTATATGATGTCGGAGAAGACGATACGCTTCATTATATCGTAATGGAATTAATCGATGGCATTACTTTAAAGAAATACATAGAAAAGAAAGGACCTCTTCCGGTAAAAGAAGCGGTAAGCATTGCCATACAGGTTTCACAGGGAATCGAAGCTGCGCATAACAATAATATTATCCACAGGGATATCAAGCCACAGAATATCATGATTTCCAGGGAAGGAAAAGTGAAGGTAACAGATTTCGGTATTGCCCGGGCAGCAAGTTCCAACACGATCAATTCCAATGCGATGGGATCTGTGCATTACATTTCACCGGAACAGGCAAGGGGCGGATATATCGATGAAAAGAGTGATATCTATTCCCTCGGTATTACCTTGTATGAACTGATAACAGGAAAAGTTCCTTTTGAAGGGGATTCTACCGTAAGTGTTGCATTGCAGCATATCAACGACGAGATTCCAAGTCCAAAGGAGATTGTTCCTGATTTACCGGTCAGTGTGGAAAAGATCATTCTGAAATGTACACAGAAAAAGCCGGACAGAAGATATGCAAAAGTATCTGCGTTAATTGCAGATTTAAAGCATTCCCTGATTGCTCCGGATGAAGATTTTGTACAGATTACTTCTCCTGCCGTATCAAACAGAACCACTGTAATGATGACGGACGAAGAGGTTTCAAAGATAAGAAATGAAGCAGTACAGTACCCGGAGGAAGAGAATGACGAATACATTCCGGGCGAAGATGATGATGACGAGGGCGAAGAATCCTACGAGGATGATGAAGACGATATCTTTGGCGAAGATGATGATATTGATTCCGGAAATCCGAAGATGGATAAGGTAATCTTTATCGGTGCCATTGTTTCCGGTGTTGTGTTTATTATTCTTGCAATTATCCTTGCCATTAATACTGCAAACGGATGCGGCGGTTCAAAATCCGATGATGAAAGCACCACAACTGCGGAAGCCGAAAGCATCAAATCCACACAGACAAAAGTTCCAAAAGTTGTTGGAAAGTCTGAAGACGAAGCAGTACAGATGCTTTCCGATGCACATCTTGGCTATAAGATTTCCAGCCAGTACCACAATACCATTCCAAAGGGCGATGTAATCAGCCAGAGTACGGATGAAGGTACCGTTGTGGATAAGAATACCACGATTGAAATCGTTGTCAGCCAGGGTGCAAAGAAGAACACCATGCCGGAGGTAATTGGTCAGGACAAAGACTCCGTAAAGACTCTCTTAGAGGGTGAAGATTATGGTCTTATTGTTACTTTTGAGTATCAGAACAGCACTTCCTATGAAGCAAATAAAGTTATCGGAACAAATCCGGAAGCAAAGACTGATATATACTTCGGAGATTCCGTTGTTGTATATGTAAGCCAGGGATCCGATACTTCTGATTCCGAAGTTCCGAATGTCATTGACATGAGCCAGGAAAAGGCAAAGGCTACCTTAGAGAGCAAAGGATTGTCCATGAAGGTGGAAAATGAGGCTTACAGCGACAGCATTGCAGCTGGAAACATTATTGTACAGGATATCAAGGATGGAAAGAAAGTACCTCGTGGTACAACCATCGGTGTTACTGTCAGCAAGGGTGCTGAGCCGACTACCACACAGGCTCCGACCACCACACAGGCTCCGACCACCACGAAAGCTCCGGAAACTACCACCACGAAAGCTCCGGAAACTACCACAAAACCTGCTGAAACAGAAAAAACAACCTTTACCGCTAATTTCCCTAGCAGAAAAGCCAGTGACTTTGGTGTAAGTGAAGATGTTACAGACGGACAGATTAAAGCTGTATTATCTTATACAAATAAGAATGGAGAAAATGTAACGAAAGACGTTACGGCATCTGCCGGCATTACCACCAGATATTCTACAAACTGGTCACAGAATGCATCGATTGAAGCAAGCGACGTAAAAGCCGGAACAGAGGCAAAGATTACCTACACCCTGACTTATACCGATGCCGAAGGGGAACATGAGGCAACTGCTGTTTCCGAGGCTGTGTTTAATTAATATGAGGGGCAAGATAATAAAAGGCATTGCAGGATTTTATTATGTACAGGTACAGGATAAAGTCTATGAATGCAAAGCAAAAGGAATATTCAGATACAAAAATGAAAAACCTCTTGTCGGTGACAATGTCGAGATAGAGGTATTAAATGAACAGGAAGCAACCGGAACAATTACCCGGATTGAGGAACGTAACAATTCCTTAATCCGTCCGGAGGTTGCAAACATTGATCAGGCTCTGATCGTGTTTGCAGCCAAAAGTCCTGCCCCAAACCTTAATCTGCTGGATCGTTTCCTGGTTATGATGGAAATTCAGGATATACCATGTATTATCGCATTCAGTAAATCCGATCTTGCAGAAGAATATGAAATTGGAAAATTATGTGATATTTACGAAAAAGCCGGTTATACCTGCTTTGCCATAAGTACACTTGAAGATATTAATATTGACAGAATAAAATCTGTTCTTGCAGGAAAAACAACCGCATTTGCCGGACCATCCGGTGTCGGAAAATCGACACTGTTAAATCATCTGGTACCGCATGCGAATATGGAGGTCGGCTGTATCAGCCGGAAGATTGAACGCGGGAAACATACCACCAGACATTCTGAAATCTTCTGTGCCGGAGAAGATACCTATCTGTTTGATACTCCCGGATTCAGTTCCATGTATATTACCGATTTTGAAAAAGATAATCTGAACTATTATTTTCCGGAATTTCAAAATTACCACGGCAAATGCCGTTTTAACGGCTGTATACATATCAGCGAACCCGGCTGTGCCGTAAAACAGGCTCTGCAGAATGGAGAAATCAGCGAAAGCCGTTATCAGAATTATGTATTAATGTATAATGAATTAAAAAACACCAGAAGATATTAATCATATCTTCTGATTCATGGAACTTCAAAATTTCCTGATATAAGAAAATAAAAAGGATGGGAGAGGATAATATGTATAAACTGGCACCATCGATTCTGAATGCGGATTATTCCAATTTAGGATCACAGATCAGACTGGCAGACAAGGCCGGTGCGGACATGATTCATCTTGACGTTATGGATGGCATGTTTGTACCATGTATTTCATTTGGATGGGATTTAATCAAAAAAGTAAGAGACTGTACGGAGAAGAAATTTGATGTGCATTTGATGATTAATGACCCGGATCGCTACCTGCATTATTTCAGGGAGGCCGGTGCAGATATTATTTCGGTACATGCCGAAGCTTGCAACCAGCTGGATGTAACCATCGATCGGATTCGTGATCTGGGATGTAAAGTCGGTGTGGTTTTAAACCCGGCAACTTCACTTACCACATTGGATTTTGTTCTCGAGAAAATCGACATGGTTTTACTTATGACGGTAAACCCTGGATTCGGCGGTCAGAAATATATGACCAGCATGACGAGAAAAATCGTGGAACTTCGCAGAATCATCGACGAGAGAGAATTTGATGTAGACATTGAAGTGGATGGTGGCATCACCGTGGAAAATGTACGCACAGTCCTGGATGCAGGAGCGAATATCATCGTATCCGGATCTGGTATTTACCGGGGCGATGTCACACAGAATGTAACTAACTTTCTCGATATATTTAAGGAATATGACAGTCATGACCAACACTAAAGCACTTATTATAAGCGGTGGAGACGTGGATTACAACTTCCAGCCGGAGAACTGCCGGATCATTGCCGTGGACGGTGGTCTGGAAGCCGCAAAAAAAATGGGACTTGTTCCGGATATTATTATTGGTGATTTTGATACCGTTTCCCCTGAAATTTTAAAAGAATATGAGGATATGGAGAACTGCCGGATCATACGGCTCTGTCCGGAAAAAGATGATACCGATACCGAGAGTGCGATTAATCTTGCCATCCGGGAAGGATTTCGTGAAATCGATGTACTTGGTGCTACCGGAAGCCGTTTTGATCACACCTATGCCAATATGTTTCTATTAAAAAAAGCATATCTGCAGAATGTAACCCTTACGTTTTACACCGGTTTGAGTAAAATATACCTGATTTCCGGAAAGAAAGAATATCACCCGGAGAATTTCTTCGGCACTTATATTTCTTTCCTGCAGTTTGACGGAAATGCGCTCGGTGTTACACTGAGCGGATTCAAATACCCGCTGGACAACTTCGATTTTGATACCACAAAAACCTGGCGGCTCGGCGTAAGCAATGAGCCGGTCGGAACAGATGCTTTCGTGGAAGTAAAAAGCGGCTGTCTCCTGGTGGTAGAATCCCTGGAAGATAAGAAAAGATGAAAAGAAAATACCTTTTACTTCTGACTCCGGTATCCATACTGTTTCTTCTTCTTGCAAAAAACATTCCGTTTCTTGCGGAATATATCTTTGCAAGAGGAACATTTAAAATTGCATCCATACCGGTTGGATTTCTTTCCAGTCTTGTTCCATTTTCAATCGCAGAACTGCTTTTATATAGTCTGCCGGTAATATTCCTCGTTCTTCTGATCCGCTTCATCTATCTGATGCTGCATCCGGGACGAATCGCCGTGTTAAAACGATGGGGAACGAATCTTGGCATAACGTTAAGCATTATGCTTTTCCTTTTTACCATTCTGTGCGGAACAAATTATTACCGTTATGAATTTGAAAACTTCTGCGATTTTAAAACATCGGAATACTCGGTCAGCCAGCTCTATGAATTATGCGTTTATCTGGCAGAGCAGTCAAACAGTGCAAAAGATGAGATCACACAGACGAATCCGGTTCCTTTTTCAACTGTTTCCAAAGATGCGAAGAAAGCATTTAAAAAGATTCAGAAACAGTATCCGGTACTCCGCTACAGTACCGGCAGGGCAAAGCCCGTACTTGCTTCCCATCTGATGTCATACACCGGAATTGTCGGAATCTATATTCCTTTTACCGTGGAAGCGAATGTAAATACGGATATCGCCGATTATAACCATCCTTTTGATACCTGTCATGAACTTGCTCATCTTCATGGGTTTATGCGGGAAAACGAGGCAAATTTCATTGCATACCTGGCCTGTATCCAGAGTGATGATGCTTATTTCAGATACAGTGGTTATATGACCGCCCTGATCTATGCGACCAATGCACTGTATGACGAAGATACAAAACTGTATATGCAGATTTCCGCCTTATTATCGGATGAAGTACATGCAGATTTACACGAAGAAGATATTTACTGGGAGAAAATAAGAACTACAAAGGCATATCAGACCGTCGAAACTGCCTCTGACAAAGTAAATGATACTTATCTGAAAATAAACGGGCAGTCAGATGGTGTGAAAAGTTACGGCAAAATAGTTGATTTACTGCTTGCCGAATATTTTGCCCGATGATTGGAGAATACAATGGAATTAAAATTAAGTGATTTTTATTATGATTTACCAAAAGAATTAATTGCACAGGATCCGTTAGAAGATCGTTCTTCCAGCCGGCTGATGCATATTGATCGTAAAACAGGAGCTTATGAACACAAAAAATTTACCGATGTAATTGATTATCTGAATCCTGGGGACTGCCTTGTCCTGAACAACACCAAGGTAATCCCTGCACGTTTATTCGGTGTACGGGAAAAAACAGAAAACAGGGAAACCGTTCTCACAACCGGAAAAATCGAAGTCCTGTTATTAAAAAGACGGGAAAATGATATCTGGGAAACCCTGGTAAAACCGGGAAAGAAATGTAAACCGGGAACAAAATTAAACTTCGGAAACGGAAAATTACGGGCGGAAGTACTGGACGTGGTAGAAGACGGTAACCGTCTGATTCAGTTCCGGTATGACGGTATCTTCGAGGAAATTCTCGATGAATTGGGTCAGATGCCTCTCCCGCCATATATCACACATGAATTAAAGGATAAAAACCGTTATCAGACTGTATATGCCAAATATGAAGGATCTGCAGCCGCACCTACCGCAGGCTTGCATTTCACAAAAGAACTGTTAGAGGAAATCAACCGGAAGGGTGTCATCATTGCAAATGTAACACTTCATGTCGGACTTGGCACATTCCGTCCGGTAAAAGTGGAAAATGTACTGGAACATCATATGCACTCAGAATATTATACCATTTCGGAAGAAGAAGCACAGAAAATCAATCAGGCGAAAGCTTCCGGACACCGGGTAATTTCCGTGGGAACGACCAGCTGCCGTGCATTGGAATCCGCAGCTTCTGAGGACGGAGTTCTCCATGGAGTCAGCGGATGGACCGATATCTTTATTTATCCGGGGTATCAGTTTAAAATTATTGACGGATTAATCACCAACTTCCATCTGCCGGAATCAACTTTATTAATGCTTGTTTCCGCATTCGCAGGAAAAGAACATATCATGGCCGCTTATGAAGAAGCCGTAAAAGAAAAATACCGTTTCTTCAGTTTCGGCGATGCTATGATTTTAATATAAAAGGATGTGACTTCATGGAAAAATACAGAGTAAAACCGCTCAAGCCGGCAGCTAACATGGAAATATCCGTTCCGGGTTCAAAAAGTATTACCAACCGTGCGCTTTTAATGGCAGCATTATCAGACGGCAGGGTATGCCTGAAAGGTGTCCTTTTTTCGGATGATTCAAGATATTTTCTGAAGGCTCTTGAGGAGCTCGGCTTTAAACTGCAGATAGACGAAGAAAAAAAAGAGGTAACGGTAACCGGGGAAGGTGGAATGATACCGGAAAAATCTGGTGAAATCTATGTCGGAAGTGCCGGAACTGCTGCAAGATTCCTTACGGCAATGCTGGGACTTTCCGGAGGTACTTATACCATCCAGGCATCGGAACAGATGAAGAAACGTCCGATGAAAGCCCTGTTCCAGGCACTGGAACAGCTCGGAGTTCATTTCGATTATCTGGAAAACGAATATTTTCTTCCGGTAAGGACTCTTGGAAAAGAAGCAGGAAAGAACAGGGTAACTCTCGATATCAGCCAGACTTCACAGCCTCTGAGTGCATTGCTTATGGCTTCTGTAATGTGTAACGACGGCATTTCCATCGATATTACAAGTGAGAAGAAGCAGGGAACATACATTGAGATTACCCGTAAGATGATGCAGACATTTGGTATGGAAAGCATCTTTGATGGCACTTCCTATCATACCAGGGCAGGACATACCTATCATCTTTCCAGTTACCAGATTGAACCGGATGTCTCTGCAGCCTGCTATTTTTATGGGCTTGCTGCTATTACCGGAACAAGTGTAACAGTAAAACATATCCACATGGATACACTTCAGGGGGATATCCGTTTTACAAAGGTGCTTGAGCAGATGGGGTGCCATGTCATGGATACCACAGAAGGCATCCGGGTTTCCGGTCCATGTGATCATAAACTTCATGGACTGACCGTAAATATGAACCAGTTTTCCGATCAGGCCCTGACACTGGCTGCCATTTCCGTTTTTGCAGACTGCCCGGTGCGGATCGAAGGCATTGCACATATCCGTCTGCAGGAATGTGACAGAATAAAAGCGATTTCACAAAACATGAAACGGCTGGGAATCCGCTGTGAGGAAGAAGAGGATGCCGTCACTGTTTATCCGGGTAAAACTGTACCATGTGAGATTGAAACCTATGAGGATCACCGGGTTGCCATGGCATTTACATTAATTGGACTGCTGCGTGACGGAATTACTATTTTAAATCCGTTATGCTGTAAGAAAACATTCGAAAATTATTATGATGTGATAGAATCACTTTATCCGGCATAAACACTGCCGGATTCCGGCACACAAAAGGGAGGAACAAAAAATGGATGAAAAGGATTATATACACGAAATTGTTTTGAAGGTATTTGATACACTGACTGCCAGCATTGAACATTATCAGGTAGAATTCGTTGCATTTGGAAAATGTTATGGCGAGGAGCAAATGTATATGACTGTCTTTTTTGCAACAGAAGAAGAAAGAAATGATGCTTTCGCAGATGGTGTTACAAACGAAATAGACCGTAAATTTCTGGAACTTGCAAAACCATATGATAAAAAGAAACTCTTAACTTCAGAACAGAAGTATATTTATTATGACAGTATGGAAAATGTAAACAAAAATTATCAGGGGAAACTGCCTCTTTATTTTGCAGATACACAACCGGCATAAAATCCTATCATTTAGCTTTACTGTATATGCAAATTGAACAATCACTAAGAAGACCCTATGAGACGGTCGGTACTAAGATGCAGTATTTTCGCATCTTAGTACCGATTGTCTCATTTGCATATACACTTGCAAGAATTTAAGTGTTTTGCAAGTACCTATTACTTTATTTCTTATATATCACATAATTTTTTTCAACCAAAACCTTTAATGCAGCATTATAGGTATCTTTATCATAAAACGCAATCTGGAGAACTCCACCTTCAAATTCCCTGTTATGAACAATTCCAATATTCTTTATATTAATCTTTTCACCTGCAAGTAAGGAAGCGATTTCCGATATCGCACCCGCTTCATCTGTAATATCCATATAGATAAAGAATTCTTTTTTTATCAGACCAACCGCATTATTATTAAAGGAATTCCGGTATGCACCGCTCCGTCTGAAGATATCATTAATTCCGGCACCGTCTTCTGATAAAAGCATCTCCTTCGCTTCTAATAATAATTCAATATATTTATCCAGCAATTTTGCAATATTCTCGTGGTTTGTCATGCAAATCTGCTCCCACATCTCTGGAGAAGAAGAGGCAATTCTTGTGATATCCTTAAAACCGCCTGCTGCCATCTGTTTCATGATCTGCCTTCCAGAATCACTTTCTTTCACAAGATTTACCAGCTGTGCCGCAATAATATGCGGAAGATGGCTGATTGCCGCAACGGAATAATCATGTTCCCTGTAGTCAAGAATCAGTGGGATCGCACCAATCCCTTCGACCAGCGATTTGTATTCCTCCACCTTCTCAGGCAGGGATAATGCAGTAGGTGTAATGGCATACAATGCATTTTCACACAGGGATGCCGTACCATTCTCGTAACCGGTTTTTTCTGAACCTGCCATCGGATGACCTCCGATAAAATTCTCCTCCAGGGCTTCTTCTATTACAACTTTATGAATATTGGTTTTCACACTTCCAACATCCGTAATAATACAGGATGGCTTAATAATGGATTTTAATTTCCGCAGATAATATTCATTATATTCCACCGGAGTACACAGGAAAATATAATCACATTCCCCAAAATGTTCATCAATGCTGTCCGTGGCATAATCCGCTACTTTATCCTGCAATGCAAGCACCCTTGCGTGTTCGCTGCGGTTAAAAGCAATGATCCAGCAGTCCTTGTATGTCCTTCGGAATGCTTTTGCAATGGAAGAGCCAATCAATCCCAGCCCTACAAATCCATACGTCATTTTATTGAATTTCTCTGTTAATAATGTATCATAAGTCATACCTGTTTCACTCCATTCTTTTTTGTGAAAACACTTTCACAATTTAACGTATTCAATTATATCATAAGAACCAAATGATTTCAACGCAGAAATATTTCTGAAATAAGGATTGAATTTTTTGAACGAAAATGCTATTATTAAATAGTTAATATCGTATGTGAATACAATTGGAGAACATTATGAAAATACTCGATTTAGAGCTGGGGAGCAAAATTATAATAGAAATCTCTGTCCGGACAGAGAAACTTGAATTTGAAACCACGATTGCAGATCAGATAAAAGGAGCTACCATCATTGCTCCTATCCGGATTGAAGGAAAATTCCTGAACCTTCAGGCAAAAGGAGTAAAAATCAGCATTTTATATTATGATGGAGAGAAGCCTCCTGTTATGTGGGAATATGTTCCGCTGCCATCCTACGTTCACAATGGGGAAACCTGCTACAGATGTACCTGTGGTCTTCCTGGAAAGGTTGTAAACCGCCGGAACACCTACCGGCTGTATGTCGGTGCGGATGGAATTGCCCAGGTAGGCGCAAATCACAAGGGAATTAATGTACTGGTAAAGGATATCAGCGAAGGTGGCTTTTCCTTTGTATACAATGAGAAACTCTCCACCCAGGCCGGTGATCCTGTCCGCCTTGTCTTTAATGACACCAAAAAGGAACTTCGCTTTAATTTACAGGGAAGAATTGTCCGCATGGTTGAGCTTGACGAAACGAAAGTGCTCTACGGATGTCGCCTGATTATCAAAAATGCATCCCTTTCAAAATACATCGCCGATAAGCAGCGGGAACAGCTTTCCATTGAATTAAAGAAACGTCAGGAACTGAAAACAGAAACTGTGGACCGCTTAAATGAAGCATTCCATAAAAAATAGGAAAGACCCGCACTTGCGGGTCTTTCTGCGTTATGGCTGAAAAAACTTTTCTTTGATTTCTTTCTCCGGCATCTCCATGCCAGTCCACAGACGGAATGCTTCTGCTCCCTGGTAATACAGCATATACAATCCGTTAAACGTGTGACATCCGTTTTCCCTGGCAAGCTTCATTAACATGGTTTCCCTCGGATTATAGATAACATCCGATACAATCAGCCCCTCATGGAAGAACTCCTGTTCGGTAATCAGACTGTGTTCCATATCCGGAGCCATGCCTACGGAAGTTCCATTGGTCAGTATGGCACTGTCTTTTAAAGATGCCTTCAGGGATGTGGTATCCGCAAGTTCGTACAAAGATACTTTGCAGTCTGTACGGCTGTTTAAGGTATCTGCAAGTCTGCCTGCACGATCCCAGAATTTTGTCTTCCTGCTGAATATATTGATCTCTGAGACTCCATCGAGTGCCGCCTGGCTTGCAATCGCAGTAGCAGCACCGCCTGCTCCCAGTAAAGTCATTTTCTTTCCGATAATATGAAATCCTGCTGCCTTTACGGATTTCATATAACCGATTCCATCGGTATTATATCCGGTAAGTACACCCTGATCATTAACCACGGTATTTACCGCTCCGATAATCTGTGCTGCCGGCGAAAGCCTGTCCGCAATCTCACACATTCTGTTCTTATCCGGCATGGTACAGTTAAAGCCCCTGACATTCAATACCCTGAGGCCATCCACTGCAGTCTTCAAATCCTCTGCACCCACATCAAAGCAGAGATAGGCATAATTTAATCCCATCAGCCGGAATGCCTCATTATGCATCAGCGGGGATATGCTGTGCGACACCGGACTTCCAAGCAGACCGGTAAGCATTGTAGAACCATTTATTTCCATCTTAAAAACCTCTCTTCCGTTAATATTCCTGAAACAGTATATAACGGAGAATGTAGTTATGCAAGATATTTCTTGAAAAAGGCATGGAATAATGCTATACTTTATAACGTTTAGAATACTATGGAGAAGGTGTCTGATTATGAAAGAACAGAATGAACAGAAAGAAAAAAAGAAAAGGAAACGGCTGGACAAGGATACAGCGGGTGTCATCCTGATACTTGCAATATTGATACTTGCTGCAGTAATCGCCGCATTCATGGGCTATCACAATACCTTTGAAAAAATCTCAAAGGCTGCCTCCAAAGCCCAGAATAACAGCGAGGATTTTCAGTTTACCGTTGAAATACTGCTTACCTGCGGTTTTGTCGCCGTCTTTGTTATCTGCCTTATTGTATTAAAAAAGATGAAGGACAGAAAACGCAATGCCCTGCTGCTTGCCAAAAGACTGGAGCAGGAGCAGAAATTAAAAAAGCTTGAAGATGCAAAAGAACGTGTACGGAGAGCCAGCATGGACAGTTTCTTTGAAGCCGGACAGGATATACTGGAAAAGAGAAAAAGGGAAGAACAGCTTCTTGCTAGAACCATGAACAAAAACAGACCGAATATTCCGGAGCACCGGGGACTGGAAGGCGAATATGTCCGCAGGGATTTAAACGCATATAAGGATGAAGATTATGAGGATGCCAGACTGGGAAAACCAGGAAAGTCTGCAAAAGCAGCCCGGAAATCCGGTATTTTTTCAAAGATTATAAATTGGTTCCGTTCTTTATTCAAATCAAAATAAATGGAGATTTACAAACATGAATTTAAACACACTGACAACAGGAAAACCAAAAATCTGTATTCCGATTATGGGAAAAGACAGTTTCGAACTGAAACACTGTATTGCACAATGTAAAAAGCAGGCAGGGAACTGTATGGATCTTGCAGAACTTAGGCTCGATTATCTGGAGCATCTCACAGATCCGGAAAATTTAAAAACCATACTGCGGGAAGTAAAAACTGACCTTGGCAATATCCCGCTTTTATGCACCCTGCGTACCAGACAGGAGGGTGGGGAACAGGAGGTTTCCTGCGATACCTATGAAGATATCCTGTCCGGATGCATCCTGTCCGGATGTATTGATCTGATCGATATCGAACTGTCAAAAGGGGATGACCTGCTAAAACGTCTGTCCGGGCTGGCAAAAAAACAGGGAGTCTCCGTGATTGCTTCCATGCATAATTTTAAGGAAACTCCTTCCGGGGAAGAAATGTATGAGGCATTAACTCACATGGAAGAATATGCCGATATTGCAAAAATCGCCGTAATGCCAAACATAGAAGAGGATGTCCTTGCTCTCTTAACGGTTTCCGCCCGGGCAAAAAAGGAATTATCCATACCATTTATTACCATATCCATGGGGAAACTTGGTGCTGTCAGCCGGATCTGTGGGGAAACCTTTGGCTCCTGCATTACCTTCGGAGCTGGTACAGATGCGTCTGCTCCGGGACAGATTCCTGCCACACAGTTACGCAAAATATTAGAATTATTATAACAGGAGAATCCGTATGAACAATAATATTATATTAATTGGATTTATGGGGACCGGAAAATCAACTATTTCCAAAGAACTTCACGAAAAAACAGGCCGAAAGGAAATCGACCTGGATGCGTATATCACAGAAAAATCCGGTATGACCATCAATGATATTTTTGCAAAATCCGGAGAAACAGCATTCCGCGATCTGGAATCCGCATGTCTTGCCGAGGTCCTGAAAAACGATCAGCAGATCGTGTCCTGCGGAGGAGGAACGGTGCTGCGCACCGGAAATGTTGCCGAGATGAAGAAACATGGCCGCATTATCCTGCTTACCGCAACAGCACAGACTATTTATGACCGAATCCGGACAAATACCGAGCGCCCGCTTCTGCGCAATCATATGTCTCCGGAATATATTCAGGAGCTGATGGGAAAAAGAGAAAAAGTTTACCATGATGCCGCAGATATTATTATTTGTACGGATGGAAAAGAAGTGCCGGACATTGCGGAGGAAATTCTTAAACATATTTTGTAAAAAATAGTTGAAAATTTATCAGTAATATTATAAAATAGAAATATATCATGTCAGATGACATGAACTTTAAGGAGGATAATTTAATGATTTCAGCAGGTGATTTTAGAAATGGTATTACAGTAGAAATTGAAGGAAATGTATATCAGATTATTGAATTCCAGCATGTAAAACCTGGAAAAGGTGCTGCTTTCGTAAGAACAAAGTTAAAGAACATTAAGAACGGCGGTGTAGTAGAAAAAACTTTCCGTCCGACAGAAAAGTTCCCACAGGCCCGTATCGACAGAGTAGATATGCAGTATTTATATTCTGATGGCGATTTATACAATTTCATGGATGTTAATACTTATGAGCAGATCGCATTAAACAGCGATACTATCGGTGATTCTCTTAAATTCGTAAAAGAGAACGAGATGGTTAAGATCTGTTCCCACAATGGTTCTGTTTTTGCTATTGAGCCGCCATTATTCGTTGAATTAGAGATCACAGATACAGAACCTGGCTTCAAGGGTGATACAGCTACAGGTGCTACAAAGCCGGCTGTTGTTGAAACAGGTGCTACTGTATATGTTCCATTATTCGTTGAACAGGGTGACAAGATCAAGATCGACACAAGAACAGGCGAATATTTATCAAGAGTTTAATTTATCTCTTTGAACAGAAATCACAGAAATGGATTGCCGTGTAACAGCGGCAGTCCATTTTTAGCACAAGAACAAATCATATATTTTATAGAAAGGAAGCATTATGTGTTTATCCAGTGTGAATAAAAACCGGATTTTACGTCTTATTTCAGCCCTGATTGCCGCAGGAGGATTCGTTCTGACGCAAAATCAGAAGCGTATCACATCCATTGAAACTCTGAATCAGTTCGGCACAGAAAAGTATCTGTGTCTTGTTTTCGTTTTATTTATACTCTTATCTGTTTTTTGTGCCGGTTTCCGGAAAATCTGCGGTATATCCTCCGATGAAATCTTTTTTCTCGTTACCCTGGTCAGCTATGGATTCCTGATTGCTCTAAATACAGAAAATATCTATTATATATGCATGATCGGATTTTTTCTTATACTTGCAGTCCGGTATCTTTATCAGAATCCGTATTCTTTCCTGTATCAGTTAAATCTGTCCTCAGGAAAAATGACCAGGTATGTGATTCTGCTGTCCGTATTTACCCTGGTCTATCTCGGTTCACTGGCGGTTCTGCGTATTTTCCTGTTCAAGCCGGTAACCTTTGATTTTGGCATATTTGTACAGATGTTCCATTATTTAAAAGAAACACTGATTCCATATACCACATGTGAACGTTTTAAGCTGCTTTCACATTTTTCCATTCATTTTTCACCGTTCTTTTATTGTATTCTGCCATTTTATGCGTTATTCCCGTCACCGGTGACACTGATTCTCGTTCAGTTGACTGCCGTTTTATCCGGTGTGATTCCGCTTTATCTTATGTGTAAAAGAAGAAAACTCAGACCGGTTGTATGTTTTGCCCTGTGTTTTGCCTATCTTCTGTATCCGGCCTTCCGCGGCGGACTGTTTTATGATTTTCATGAAAATAAATTTCTTCCGCCACTTATCTTATGGCTGTTATACTTTCTGGAATCCGAAAAAAAATATTCACGGAAACTTCCGGGCATTATTCTTTTTACCTTACTGATTGTATCCGTCAAAGAAGATGCACCGATTTATACAGCCTGTATCGGATTTTTTGAACTTGTGGACCAGAAAGACTGGAAAGGAAAACTGACCGGATTTTTTATTCTGGCATTTTCTGTGATTTATTTCTTTGTTGTATTCCACTTTATGGGAATCTATGGAGATGCCGGGAACTCCATTACTTCACTGGGAAGATATGATAATCTTATGGTAACGGATTATGATGGAATCGCCGGACTGGTTATGAATATTTTAAAAGATCCGGCATACACGATCAGCCAGCTGCTGGATGCGGAAAAAGTGGAATTTCTGCTGTGGATGTTTGTTCCGGTAATGTTTCTGCCACTATACACGCGCAAACTCAGCCGCTATATCCTATTAATTCCTCTGGTGCTGCTGAATCTCCTCTCCGATTACCAGTACCAGCATAGCATATATTACCAGTATGCCTATGCTTCCGGTACACTTGTTATTTACCTTACCTATCTGGAATTAAGCAGCTTCCGGGGAAATCGTGCCAGAAGATTTTCTGCCTATATTATCATTCTGTCGTTTTTATTATCCACCGCCTCGATTTCTTCGAGGAATACATATTACAGTGAATATAAGACAAACGGGGACATAAAAGGGGAAGTCCATAAACTGCTGGAACGGATTCCGGAAGATGCCTCCGTTTCAGCAACGACAACCTATGTTCCTCCGCTGGCACAGAGGGACGAAATCCATAAATATACCACAGGGGATACTACGGATTACATCGTGCTTTCTGTTGAAGGAAAGAATGGTGAGATTTACCGACCGGCTGCACAGAATTATCTGGAAAACGGATATCATCTGTTTGGCGAAGTGGATGACATTGTAATTGTACTGGAAAAAGATAAATAGTTCTTGACTTTTACATTTGTTTAATATATTATTAATATACCTTAACAAAATCTAAATAATATCTCAACCTGAATCAGATAAAGGAGAGATAATATGAACTATCAGGAATTTTTAGAATCCATTGTTTCCGAAATGAAATTGCGGTTAGGGGAACATACGACCATAGATATTGTACAGATTGACAAAAATAACGGTGTAAAATTAGATGGGCTGATTATCCGGCAGGACAGTGTCAATATGGCACCCGCCATCTATCTGAACCAGTATTACGGACAGTATAAAGAGGGCAGGGCAATAACGGACATTGCAGAGGATATTCACCGGCTGTATCTTAAGTATGCCTGCAATCTGCCTGTCCGCCCGGAAGATTTTACGGATTACAGGAAGCTGCACCGGAGAGTTTCTTTCAAACTGATTAATTACAAGGAAAACAGCAGTCTGCTTTCACATATTCCCTATGTCCGCTTCTGTGATCTTGCGATCGTCTTTTATGTGTCCGTCTGCTGCAATGCGGATTCCGGCCTGGAAAATGCGGTATTTCTTATCCGTGAGGAACACCTTCTCCTCTGGAAAATTGACATTGGTGACCTTTACCGGGATGCCTTATATAATACACCGGATCTGTTTCCTGCCAGCATATGCAGCATGACGGATATGATCTGTTCCCTGCTGGACAAATCCACGGGCGGACAGCCGGAACAGATACATCCCGTTCCGGACTGCTTTGCAGAATATGAAATGCCGGTATACATTCTGACAAACTCAAAAAAAGTCAATGGGGCATCCTGCATTTTATACAAAGATCTTCTTCGGAATTTTGCCTGCGAAAAGAATGAGAATTTTTATATCATACCAAGCAGTATTCATGAAGTTCTGCTTGTGCCGGAGTCACAGGGGCTGAAAATGGATGAATTAAAATCCATGGTACAGGAAGTAAACGACACCGAACTTGACCGGGAAGAGATTCTTTCCTATTCGGTTTATTATTATAACCGGGAACTTGACTGTATTTTAGAAGAGGATTTATAAAGACCTGAAAAAAGAAAGAGAGGAATGCTAGCATTCCTCTCTTTCCCTGTATAATGCACACGGCGGGAATCGAACCCACAGTTCACCTTCCGGAGAGGCGCGTTTTATCCATTAAACTACGCGTGCAGAATTACATTTATGTATTATAACCTATTTATGGAATAATTGCAAGTCTTTCTTGCAATTTTTGTTTACATCTGATAAAATAAACTCTGTTTTGAAGATATAACCATAGAAAACATTGAAATCCAGGAGGTACAAATGAATTTTATCCGTGAACTTTATGAGAATAACAAAAAGCAGTTTCATATCGGAATCCTGCTTCTTATCCTTATTATACTATTGATTGTAATACACACAATGACGAAAAAGGACAATCCCGAAAAAGAAAATAACACAACCCAGACAGAAACTACCGCAGATTCATCCGGAACAGAAGTGGACTCCGAAACAGCTCCGGTTCTTACCTGGACACCGGATTCCGGAAACTCCGAACTTACTTCCCTGATCTCTGCTTTTTACAATGCCTATGTCATAAGCGGAGATATCAACCAGGTAAGTCCTTATATTGATTCCACCACAGGCATCAATGAAAACCGGCTTGCCATTAATAAAAAATATATTGAGCGTGTCTCCGATTTTGTCTGTTATCAGACCGATCTGGATATTATTGATGAAAACTACCTTGTTATGGTTGTTACCTATAAAGTAAAGCTATACAACTACGAGGAACTGTTGCCATCCATTGATATCCTTTTCCTGGTAAACGGCGAAATGGGATACCGCATCCACAATCTGACCGTGGATGACCAGTTTGACAAGCAGAAAATAACGAATGATACCAATTTCCAGATTTTATCTGCACAGGTATCGGACGAATTAAATACTCTTTTATCCGCAAATCCGGATTTGAACCAGGTATATAATTTATATCTGAATCCGGATTCCTCCGCACAACAGTAAAGAAAGGAACTATCATGTATACAGATATTGATTTTACAAAGGTAAATACCGACGGACCGGCACCGGTGAATGAACCGGACCGCCAGTATTATTATATCCGAAAATGTCAGGAATATATCCAAAAGAAAGAAGAAGAGCTTGGACGGAAACTGACTTTCTGTACCCAGACATTCGGGTGTCAGATGAATGCAAGGGATTCCGAAAAATTATCGGGTATCTTAGAACAGATCGGATATATCCCGAAAGAAACGGAGGATGCTGACTTTGTCATATATAATACCTGTACCGTACGAGAGAATGCCAATTTAAAGGTATACGGCAGACTTGGTGCTTTATCCAATAAGAAAAAGAAAAATCCAGAAATGTTAATTGCATTATGCGGCTGCATGATGCAGGAAGAACTTGTAGTCGATAAGCTGAAAAAAAGTTACCGCTTTGTGGATCTTATTTTCGGAACTTATAATGTCTATAAATTTGCAGAACTTATCTATATGCGCCTGTGTAACAGTGAGATGATTATTGATATCTGGGACAAGGCAGATCAGATTGTGGAAGAGCTGCCGACAGAAAGAAAATATCCGTTCAAATCCGGTGTCAATATTATGTTCGGCTGCAATAATTTCTGCAGCTACTGTATCGTTCCATATGTACGCGGACGGGAAAGAAGCCGGGAGCCGGAACAGATCATACGAGAAATCCGGGAACTGGTTGCAGACGGTGTGGTTGAGGTTATGCTTCTGGGACAGAATGTAAATTCCTATGGTAAGAATCTTGAAACTCCGGTTACATTTGCCGAACTTTTAAAACAGGTGGAGGAAATCGAGGGATTAAAACGAATCCGTTTTATGACTTCTCATCCAAAAGATTTATCCGATGACTTAATCGAAGTCATGAAAAATTCAAAGAAAATCTGTTCCCAGCTGCATCTTCCGGTACAGTCCGGAAGCAGCCGCATTTTAAAGGAAATGAACCGTCATTACACCAAAGAGTCCTATCTTGCACTGGTTGACCGGATAAGGACTGCCATGCCGGACATTTCACTCACTACAGATATTATTGTCGGATTTCCGGGCGAAACAGAGGAAGATTTTGAAGAAACACTGGACATTGTCCGCCGGGTGCGTTACGACAGTGCGTTTACCTTTATCTATTCCAAACGTACCGGAACACCGGCGGCTGCCTTAACTGAACAGATTCCGGAAGATGTTGTAAAAGAACGTTTTGACCGGCTGCTCACGGAAGTACAGCAGATTTCAGCAGAGAGAACCGGAAGATTCGAGGGACAGACTCTCGATGTTCTTGTAGAAGAGAAAAACAGCCAGCACGATGGCTATATGACAGGCAGACTCAGCTGCGGGGCAGTCGTGCATTTTCCGGGAGACGAAAGTCTGATTGGACAGATTATCCCTGTAAAACTCGAAGAATCCAAAGGATTCTATTACATGGGGAAGAGAGGATAGAAGAATGGGACAGTTATCACCTATGATGCAGGAATACATGAAAACCAAAGAACAGTATAAAGACTGCATCTTATTTTACCGTCTTGGAGATTTTTATGAAATGTTCTTTGAGGATGCCATTCTGGTATCGAAAGAACTGGAACTTACATTAACCGGAAAAGACTGCGGACTTGAGGAACGGGCACCTATGTGCGGCGTTCCTCATCATGCTGTTGAAATGTATCTGAATAAACTAGTCAACAAAGGCTATAAAGTGGCCATCGGGGAACAGGTGGAAGATCCTAAGACAGCAAAGGGACTGGTTCGCCGCGAGGTCATCCGTGTGGTTACTCCCGGAACGAATTTTAATGTTTCCGCACTGGACGAAACCAAAAACAATTATCTGATGTGCATCATTTATGTCGGCGATGTATACGGCATTTCTGTATGCGATGTGACCACCGGAGACTTTTATGTGACGGAAGTCCGTTCCATGCGGACACTGACCGACGAAATCTACAAATTCATGCCGTCCGAGATTATATGCAACAATGCTTTCTATGTCAGCGGCATTGATCTGGACGATATCAAAGAACGGCTTCATATCTCCGTATTTTCCCTTGAATCCTGGTATTTTGATGATACCGAGGCAAAAAAGGCACTGTTAGATCATTTTCACATACATAGTCTGGAAGGACTCGGCATCGGCGATTTTGAAACCGGTTCCGTCAGTGCGGGTGCTTTGATGCAGTATCTGACAGAGACCCAGAAAAATTCCCTGTCACAGCTTACAAAGATTACACCATATGTAACCGGAAAATATATGGTCATTGACACTTCCACCCGAAGAAATCTGGAACTGACAGAAACCCTGCGTGAAAAAAATAAACGAGGCAGCCTGCTCTGGATTCTGGATAAGACCAAAACCGCAATGGGAGCAAGACTTTTAAGAACCTATATCGAGCAGCCGTTAATCGAGAAGTCAGAGATTCTGAAACGTCAGGGGGCAATACAGGCACTTGTAAATTCTGCAATCGACCGGGAAGAACTTCGTGAATATCTGAATCCAATCTATGATTTGGAACGTATTATTTCAAGGATTGCAAATAATACGGCAAATCCGAGGGATCTTGTTTCCTTCCGCACCAGTCTTGAAATGCTTCCGCCGATGAAACACATTCTCGGAACATTTGATGATTCCATGCTTACGGAAATCAATGAAAATATGGACGCACTGACCGATATTACAGAACTGATTCTTACATCCATCGTGGATGAACCTCCGATCCTGATCAAAGAGGGCGGAATCATCAAAGAAGGCTATAACGAAGAAGTAGATAAGCTGCGTCATGCAAAAACGGACGGAAAATCCTGGCTTGCTGAGTTAGAGGCAAAAGAGAGGGAGCGTACCGGTGTAAAAACCCTGAAAATAAAATATAATAAGAATTTCGGCTATTGCATTGAAATTACCAATGCCTACAAAGACAGCTTTGTAATGCCGGAAGATTATACCAGAAAACAGACACTTACCAACGCAGAGCGTTATATTACCCCCGAATTAAAAGAAATTGAGATGACTATTTTAGGTTCGGAGGATAAATTATATGCCCTTGAGTATGAGCTGTTTACGGAAATTCGTACAAAAATCGCCGAACATATCGTAAGAATCCAGAATACGGCAAAAGCAGTTGCAAGCCTGGATGTCTTTGCTTCCCTTGCCTATATTGCGGAGAAAAACCGCTTTGTAAAGCCAAAGATCAACGAAAAGGGTATTATTGATATCAAAGGCGGCAGACATCCTGTTGTAGAACAGATGCTTTCCAATGATATGTTCGTTGCCAATGATACCTATCTGAATAATTCCGGAAACCGGATTGCAATTATTACCGGGCCGAATATGGCAGGAAAATCTACTTATATGAGGCAGTCCGCCCTTATCGTGCTGATGGCACAGATCGGAAGTTTTGTTCCGGCGGAAAGTGCCAGTATCGGAATCTGTGACCGTATCTTTACAAGAGTCGGCGCTTCCGATGATCTTGCCAGCGGTCAGAGTACCTTTATGGTGGAAATGACCGAAGTTGCAAATATCTTAAGGAATGCCACCTCCAACAGTCTTCTGATTCTGGATGAAATCGGAAGGGGAACAAGCACCTTCGACGGTTTAAGTATTGCCTGGGCAGTTGTGGAATATATCAGCAATACAAAGCTTCTGGGAGCAAAGACTTTATTTGCCACTCATTATCACGAGCTGACAGAACTGAAAGGCATGATAAGTGGTGTAAATAACTATTGTATTGCAGTAAAAGAACAGGGAGATAATATTGTCTTCCTGCGAAAGATTATACAGGGTGGTGCGGATAAGAGTTACGGCATCCAGGTTGCAAAACTTGCCGGCGTACCGGACAGTGTGATTGAGCGGGCGAAAGAACTTGCCATCCAGCTTTCCGATGCGGATATTTCCAAAAATGCAAAGGAGATTGCGGCACAGACACATCATAAAAAGAGAAACAAAAACCAGCCGGACGAACTGGATATGGCCCAGATGTCCCTGTTTGACACGGTAAAAGACGAAGATATCCTGAAGGAATTAAAGGAGCTGGATATTGGAAATCTCACACCGATTGAAGCATTAAACACACTTTACAGGCTTCAGAGTAAATTAAAAAACCGCTGGAGTGTTGAGAAAGGAATGTAAGTTTCGTGGAGCAGATACATGTTTTAGATGAAAATACGATTAATCAGATTGCAGCCGGCGAAGTCATCGAAAGACCGGCTTCCGTGGTAAAAGAGCTGACGGAAAATGCCATTGACGCAATGGCAACGGCAATTACCATTGAAATAAAAGAGGGCGGAATTTCCCTGATCCGGATCACGGACAACGGAGCCGGAATCCCAAAGGAAGATATTCCGACTGCGTTTTTAAGACATGCCACCAGTAAGATAAAGACTGCGGAGGATTTACTGTCCATCGGTTCTCTGGGATTCCGGGGGGAAGCATTGTCCAGCATTGCCGCTGTTTCCATGGTCGAACTGATTACCAAAACCAAATCCGCCATAATGGGCTGCCGTTATGAAATAGCCGGCGGAACACCGAAAAATGACATTGAAGATGTCGGTGTTCCGGATGGCACAACCTTCATCGTCCGCAATCTGTTTTTCAATACACCGGCACGGAAGAAGTTCTTAAAGTCTGCCATGACCGAGGCAGGATATATCAGTGATATCGTAGAACGGATTGCACTGTCCCATCCTGAAATCGCCATCCGCTTTATTAATAATGGCAGACATATTTTAAATACCAGCGGAAATGGAAATCTGAAAGACGTAATCTACCAGATTTTCGGAAGGGAAATCACCTCTAATCTTCTGGAAGTTCATTTTTCTGCTCCTGATATACAGATAGGAGGATTTATCGGAAAGCCTCTGATTTCCCGTGGAAATCGCAATTTTGAAAATTATTTTATCAATGGACGTTTTATCAAAAGCATGATTATTAACAAATCTATTGAAGAAGGTTATAAAAACTTCATGATGCAGCACAAATATCCGTTCACGGCACTGCGGTTTCAGATTGAACCGGAACTGATTGATGTAAATGTCCACCCTTCCAAAATGGAACTGCGGCTTAGGAATGCAGATGAGATATATCCTGAAATAGTAAAACTGATTCATGAAACACTGGAGGGAAAAAATCTCATTGTGGAAGTAAAAGCAGAAGAAGAGAAAGTGCCAGCCCCTTTAAAAAGAGAGGTTACGAAAACACCGGAAATCTTTGAAACAAAAAGACGGGAAGAAAAGAAAGAGCCGCAGATTCAAAGAATACAAAATACAAAACTGCCGGAAAATCTGAAAAACACAAAGTCTCAGGAAATACAGAAAGAACCTCAAAAGCTGGAAATACCGGTTTCTTCCCCTCCGGTATTAAAAGAGGAAAATGACTACCGGAAGCCGGAGCAGCTGACTCTTTTTGATGACAGTTTTCTTTCAAAAGATGCCCGAACGAGAACCCGGATTGTGGGACAGGTATTTGAAACCTACTGGATCGTGGAATATGGGGAAAAGATGTTCATCATCGACCAGCATGCGGCACATGAGAAAGTCCTGTTTGAACGCACCATGAAGAGTCTGAAAGCAAAAGAGAATATTTCACAGGAGCTGAATCCGCCCATGATCCTGAATCTGTCCCTGCGGGAAGGGGAACTGGTAAAAAAATACCATGTGGAATTTGCACGTGCAGGCTATGAAATCGAAGAATTTGGCGGAAATGATTATGCCGTTCATACGGTTCCGTATGATTTATATAAACTGGCGCGGGAAGATATGCTTATGGAAATGATTGATACCCTTGCTGATGACGGAAATATCCGAGGCGGTTCCGAGCTTATCATGGAACGGATTGCTTCCATGTCCTGTAAGGCGGCAGTAAAGGGAAACAACAGACTGTCCATCCGGGAAGCCAATACCCTGATTGATGAGCTGCTGACCCTGGATAATCCATATCACTGTCCACATGGCCGTCCGACCATTATCTCAATGAGCAAATATGAGCTGGAAAAGAAATTTAAACGAATCGTGTAATCCAGCCGGAAAGGAAATGTATATGGAAAACAGAACACCATTAATTATTCTGACGGGTCCGACCGCGGTTGGCAAAACCGAACTGTCCGTCCGCCTGGCAGAACAAATCAACGGGGAAATTATCAGTGCGGATTCTATCCAGATCTACCGGCATATGGATATCGGATCTGCAAAGGTCACACTGGAAGAAATGCATGGTATCCGCCATTATCTAATCGATGAACTGGAGCCGGATGAAGAATTTAATATCTATATTTTTCAGGAAAAAGCAAAAGCGGCGATAAAAGAAATCTATCAGGCTGGAAAAATACCGATTATTGCAGGAGGAACCGGATTTTATATCCAGTCCCTTTTGTATGATATCCAGTTTACGGAAGAAAAGAATGACATGGCATACCGCAGGAAACTGGAGTCAGTCGCAGCCAGGGACGGGGCAGAGATACTTCATAAAATGCTTGCTGCAGTGGATGAACAGTCCGCCAGGGACATTCATGCCAATAATGTAAAACGGGTGATCCGGGCATTGGAATATTATCACCAGACCGGTGAAAAAATTTCTGTTCACAATGAGGAACAGCGTCAGCGTATTTCGCCGTATGATTTCCGTTATTTTGTCTTAAATATGGATCGCACCCTTCTCTATCAGAGAATTGACAAACGCGTGGATCTGATGATTGCTGCCGGTCTGGAGGATGAAGTCCGCTGGCTGTTAAACCACGGATATCACACAGACCTTGTATCCATGCAGGGCATCGGCTATAAAGAAATGTGTGATTATATCAACGGAAACTGTACACGGGAAGAAGCCATCTATACCATCAAAAGAGATACCAGACATTTTGCCAAACGCCAGCTCACCTGGTTCCGCCGGGAAAAAGACGTGCAGTGGGTTAATTATGAAGACTTCGGGATGGACAAAGACCAGATCCTTGCCCACCTGGTTTCCGAATGCCAGAATTTATCAGTATAAAGGAGTTTACAATGCAGACATTATATACCTCATATGAGAATCTTGGAATTTCAAAGGAAGTGTTTGATTTTTCCAATGCAATATTAAAGAATCTGGAGGATCGTTTCCGGAAGATTGATGAAACAGCCGAATTTAACCAACTGAAGGTTATTCAGGCAATGCAGAAAAACCAGGTCAGTGAAATGCATTTTGAAGGTTCGACCGGATATGGTTACACAGATCCGGGACGGGATACTTTAGAAGCTGTTTTTGCCGATGTTTTCCACACGGAAGATGCCCTGGTGCGTGCGCAGATCGCCTGTGGCACACATGCACTTACCATCGCCTTGTTTGGTAATTTAAGACCGGGTGATGAGATGATCTCCGTATCGGGCAAACCTTACGATACCTTAGAGGGCGTAATCGGTATCCGCGAAACAAAAGGTTCTCTTGCGGAATACGGTGTTACCTATAAGCAGGTGGAGCTTCTGCCGGACGGATCTTTTGATTTTGAAGGAATCAAAAATGCCATTACCGATAAAACAAAATTAATCGAAATCCAGCGGTCCAAGGGATATCTTCCGCGTCCAACCCTGAGTGTGGCAGCCATCGGGGAAGCCATCCGCTTTATTAAAAGCATCCGCAGCGATATTATCGTAATGGTTGATAACTGCTATGGGGAATTCGTTGACGTGACAGAACCTTCCGATTTCGGAGCAGATATGATTGTCGGTTCGCTGATTAAAAATCCGGGTGGCGGACTTGCACCGCTTGGCGGATATATCGCCGGAACAAAAGAATGTGTGGAGAATGCTTCTTACCGTCTGATGACTCCGGGACTTGGAAAAGAAGTCGGCGCTTCCCTCGGTGTAAACAGAAGCTTCTATCAGGGACTCTTCCTTGCCCCGACCGTAACAGCTTCCGCCGTAAAGGGTGCTATCTTTGCTGCCAATGTCTATGAAAAACTGGGATTTAAAGTTGTTCCGAACAGCACGGAAAAGCGTCACGACATTATCCAGGCTGTGGAATTCGGTTTTCCGGAAGGTGTCATCGAATTCTGCAAGGGCATCCAGGCAGCCGCTCCGGTTGACAGCCATGTTGTACCGGAACCATGGGCCATGCCTGGCTATGATGCCGATGTTATCATGGCCGCCGGTGCATTTATCTCCGGTGCGTCCATCGAGTTAAGTGCAGACGGTCCGATCAAACCTCCGTATGCCGTATATTTCCAGGGCGGACTGACCTGGTATCATGCAAAGCTTGGTATCATGAAATCGTTGCAATACCTTATCAACAGTGGCCATATCGATATAAATACGCTTTTCATTAAATAGACACAAAAGTGTAATAATTTTTATATATACAATATTTTGCAAATGTGATATTATAAAATATAGTGACCATGCCCTGCCGGGAGAGACAGGAAAGGTTGTTTATATGGAAGAAAAAAAGAAAATGAAAGAATTACCCGCCCAGTCAAGACCTTACGAGAGATGTTTCTCCTGTGGTCCGGGTGCATTAACCGATGCAGAACTTCTGTCCGTTATCATACGGACAGGGGCAAATGGCATACCATCCGTGGAACTTGCGGCGCAGATCTTAAATCTGACCGGTCCGAAAGGTCTTACCGGTCTCAGTAATCTGTCCGTAAAAGAACTGATGGAAATCCGTGGAATCGGTATGGTAAAGGCGATACAGATTGTCTGCATTGCCGAACTGTCAAGACGGATTGCCTCCACAGGCCGCGGAAAACAGCTTATTTTCCGCGAACCACAGACCGTTGCGTCTTATTATATGGAGTCATTGCGGCATAAGGAAAAAGAGGAACTCTGGCTTTTAATGCTTGATTCAAAATCTGCACTGCTTGCAGAGAGTGTACTGTCGATGGGAACTGTCAATTATGCGGTTGCCGCACCGCGGGAAATCTTTTTGGAAGCCCTGAAATATAAGGCAGTAAGCATTATCATGATGCATAATCATCCCAGCGGGGATCCGACACCGAGCCGGAACGATCTGGAAAGTACCAGGAAAATAAGGGAAGCGGGAGAACTGATTGGTATATCTTTGATTGACCATATAATTATTGGAGATAATAAATACATGAGCTTCAGTGAGAAAAATTTATTGTAATATTCAGAAACAGAAAGGGAGTCAAAAAATGGCACAGCATGTATACGGAATCGATTTAGGAACAAGCAACATTAAAATGTACAGCAGTTCCAGTGATAATATTTTAAATGAAAAAAACGTTATCGCAATCAAAAATAAAAATGAAATTTTCAGCTTTGGGAACCAGGCTTTTGAAATGTATGAAAAAGCACCGGAAAATATCAATGTTTCCTTTCCGGTAAAATTCGGTGTAATTGCGGACATTAAAAATATGGAAACACTGTTCAGCTGTTTTTATAAAAAATTAAACGGAGGAAAAACCGTAAACGGTGCAGATTATTGTATCGCAGTTCCTACGGATGTTACAGAAGTAGAGAAACGTGCATTCTATGATGTTATTCTTGATGCAAAACTGAAAGCAAAAAATATTACCGTTGTGGAAAAACCGATTGCAGATGCTGTAGGTATGGGAATCGATGTACAAAGTCCGAACGGACATATGATTGTGGATATCGGATCTGATACAACTGAGATTTCCGTTATTTCCCTGGGTGGTATTGTTTTAAGCAAATTAATCAAAACCGGCGGTTCTAAATTCGACGAAGCAATTTGCGGAATTGTAAGAAAGAAATATAATCTGATTATTGGAAGCAGATCTGCGGAACAGATAAAGATGCAGCTTGCCGATGCCATTGAACCGGATGAAGATATCATTGCCATGACCTATGGACGTAATATCCTTACCGGGCTTCCAAATGCAAGAGAAATTTCTGCATCCCTGATTCATGAGGCGATCAAGGAACTGCTTCATCAGATTATCGAAAATATTAAACTGATTCTTGAGAGAACTCCACCAGAACTTACCGCGGATATCTATGCAAAGGGCATTTACCTGACCGGTGGTTCTGCAAAGATTTTAAATATCGATAAATTAATTACAGAAGAAACAGGACTGAAGGTGAATATGGCAGAGAATCCTTCCGAAACCGTTATCCGTGGAATTGCATCCATCGTTACTACTCCGGAGTTATCCGGTCTTACCTATATACCAAGAGAGAAACAGTATAACTAATTACTGAACGTAAAATTTAAATCAGAGAGGATATGGGAACCTTGAAAAAACGCACAAAACATACAATTCCAGCAAAATATATCCTTACGTTTCTGTCCTGCGGCTGTGCATTGCTCATTATTGTATCTTTTATCAGTGAGCCGTTTGGCAATACCATAAAAAATTCAGCAGCACAGATCGTAGTACCTGTACAGAAAGGGATGAATCATGTCGGTCTCTGGCTGGCTGATAAATCAGACACGATTAAGGAATATGCAAAACTTCAGGATGAAAATAAGGAATTAAAGCAGAAACTTGCAGATATCCAGTCCCAGAACAGTATCCTGATTCAGCAGCAAAGCGAATTGGAGAAATTACGCGAACTGTACCAGCTGGATGATATTTACTCTGATTATCCGAAGGTTGCAGCCAGAGTAATCAGTATGCAGCCGGATAACTGGTTTTCTGAATTTACGATTGATAAAGGTTCGGAGGACGGCATCGAAGTGGATATGAATGTGCTTGCAGATGCCGGTCTGGTCGGACGCGTTACCTATGTGGGAAAGAATTATTCAAAAGTAACTACGATCATCAATGACAATAGCAATGTAAGTGCAAAATCAGCCTCCACTTCTGATAACTGTATTGTATCCGGTGATTTAGAATTAATGAACGAAGGTTATATCCGCGTTTCCGGTATCAGCAAAGATGCAGGCATCAAGGACGGGGATATGCTGCTCACATCTTATATCAGTGATAAATACCTTCCAGGTATCCTGATCGGATACATAACAAATATTACAGACGATGGCAATAAACTTACTAAATCCGGTTATCTTATGCCTGTTGTGGATTTCTCACAGATAGAAGAAGTACTGGTTATTACACAGTTAAAAGAAACTGTTGAAGATGACACGGCACAGTAGGAGGGAATGTTATGTTAAGAAATCTGATATCCCTGTTACTGATATTTATTATTTTTATTATCCAGACCACATTTCATACAACAATTTCCATTGGCGGCATATCACCAAATCTTTTATTGATTTTTGTATGCTGCTCCGGTTTTATACGTGGAAAAAAACATGGGATGTACATGGGATTTCTGTCAGGGATTCTGCTTGATATCTTTTACGGGTACTCTGGTGTTATCGGTATGAACGGTATATTATTCATGTATCTCGGATATATCAACGGGCTGTTTAATGAGATTTTTTATACCGATGATATCTGTATTCCGGTACTGCTTACCATGGCAAGCGATCTTGCTTATAATTTCCTGTATTACTGTGTTACATTTCTGCTGCGCGGTTATCTGGATATTGCGAATTATTTTAAGTTCATCATTTTTCCGGAAGTGATCTATACTGCATTTGTGGCAGTATTTATTTTCCGGCTGTTAAAAGTCATCAGCATAAAACTGGACAAATTTGAAAAAAGAGGTGAAGAAAAACTTGTTAAAAGAGATTTGGGAGATCCTGATTAAAACAATCCGTTCCAGGACATTTGTTATCTGTGTCATATTTTTAATTATGTTTTCTGCCCTTTTATCCAGAGTATTCTATCTTCAGATTGCGACGGATTCAAATTCCTACATACTGGAAATGAACCAGAAAACAGAAAAAACAAGATATTCCCTTGCAACCCGCGGAAATATCTATGATGCTGACGGTAATCTGCTTGCTTATAACGAAACGACTTATTCCGTCCAGATCGAAGACCGTCTGGACAGTTCCGTTTATAAAAACAGCCAGATGAATGAAATCATCAGCAAAACAATTACAATTATCGAGAAAAATGGGGATTCCCTGATCAATGATTTCCCTGTTGTATGTACGGTTAGCAATAATGGGGCGGAGAATATTTATACATATTCTTATTCCAGCTCTCTAAGTGACAGTACGAAAGCACGTTTCCTGAAAAATATATACGGAAAAGAAACACTTGATACCAAGGACGAGAAATTATCGGAAACCACAGCACAGCAGGCGGTGGAATATTTAAAAAGTTCCGAAAAATACAATATTGACGAATCCTATGATGAAGAACAGGCATGGAAAATCGCCATGATCCGCTATGATCTGTCCCTGAATATGTATCAGAAATACATCAGTACCACGATCGCGAAGAACGTCAGCGAAAATACGATGGCTGCCATCTACGAAAGTTCCAATGAACTGCCAGGTGTAACCATCGGGGAAGATACCCAGCGTATTTATAATAACAGCCGGTATTTTTCACATATTATCGGATATACCGGAAAGATATCGGAAGAACAGATGAATGAACTGAACAGCCAGCTTGCGGATAACGACATTAAGTACGAACTGAATGATATTGTCGGAAAAGACGGAATTGAGGAAAGCTATGAGCGTCAGCTCGCAGGAACAAAAGGATATGAGAAGGTTCTTGTCAACAACATGGGACAGGTACAGTCCGTTGTGGATGAAAAGAAATCCGTGGCAGGAAATGATGTTTATCTGACGATTCATTCCGATTTACAGATCGGTATTTACCATCTGATTGAACAGCATCTTGCTTCCATTCTTGCTTCCAACATGGTCAACAGTCTTGTGGATGAAAATAATAATAAGGACTGGAAAATTTCCGTATACGATGCTTATTTCCAGATTATTAATAACAATATTGTTGATTGTGACAAATTCAATCTGCAGAATGCAAGTGAAAACGAGAAAACCATTTATGCAAGAATGAATTCCCGTAAAACAGAGGTTCTGCAAACGATAGAAAATCAGCTGTATAACAGCCAGGCAGGTGCATTGTCTTCGGAGAGTGCGGAGATGAATGAATATTATACCTATATCTTTAATCTGCTTTCCGACAGTTCTTATGGGGTAAACCTGATTCCGAAGAGCAGCATTGATACCGATGACGAAACCTATAAAAACTGGATGCGTGATGGTCTGAGCCTTCGCAATATGCTTTTATATTGTATTGATAATGACTGGGTGGATACAAGCATCCTCGATGTGGAAGATACCTACATTGACCGGGACACCATTTATAATTCACTGGTTTCCTATATTAAGAATTATATAGAGAAGGATAAGGATTTTACAAAACTGATTTATAAGTACCTGATTTATAACGGAACACTCAGTGGCAACCAGGTATGCAAGCTTCTTTATGACCAGGAAGTGCTTGCCTATGATGAATCCACTTATTCAAGGCTGACCAGCGGTTCTTTATCTTCATATGATTTCATGCTGTCACAGATAAAGAGTCTTACCATTACTCCGGCAATGCTTGCCCTGAATCCGTGTTCCGCTTCCGTTACCATGGTAAAACCTGGTACTTCGGATGTGGTTGCCATGGTATCTTATCCTAGCTATGATAATAATGTATTTTCCGGTGCGATTGACTCGGATTACTGGAATCTGTTAAATGATGACAAATCCAGCCCGCTGTATGCAAGAGCAACGAAGATGCGTACCGCTCCGGGATCTACCTTCAAACCGCTGTCTGCAACGGCCGGTCTGGAAGAAGGTGTTATCACAGCCGCGACCGGTATCAACTGTCCGGGTATCTTTACCAAGATTACTCCTTCACCAAAATGCTGGATTTATCCGAGTTCACATGGAACGATCGGTGTGGTAAAAGCGATAGAAGTATCCTGTAATGTATTCTTTTATGAAACTGCATACCGTCTCGGAAGCATGTCAAACGGTACTTACTCCGACAGTGAAGCACTGGAACGTCTGAAGAAATACGGTGATATGTACGGTCTTACCTCTAAATCCGGTGTAGAAGTAGAAGAATCCGCACCACTCTTTTCAACAACCAGTGGTGTTGCATCTGCAATCGGTCAGGGTTCCCACAGCTTCACCGGTGTACAGCTTGCCCGCTATGTAAATACCATTGCTTCAAATGGTGTAAATTATGAGCTTACACTGATTGATAAGGTAGTGGATGTAAACGGAAATGAACAGACTGCTGCAGAGAAATCCCAGACAAAACTGGCAGTTGCGGATTCTACCATCAGCACCATACAGCAGGGTATGAAATCTGCTGCTGATTCAACGAATTATGGAATGAGTAAGCATTTTGGAAGCAGCATTGCTGCAAAAACCGGTACGGCACAGGAAAATGAAAAGACACCTGACCACGCACTGGTAATATCCTATGCACCATTTGATAATCCTCAGATTTCCATGAGTGTTGTTCTCCAGAATGGTTATACCTCTGGAAATGCCATCAAACTGGCAAATGACGTGTATGACTTCTATTTCGGAAAAATAACTCTGGATCAGATTCTTGCCGGCACATCCGACGGCCCGGTAAAGGCTTCGGACACGACGGCTGCACAGTAACTGACATACTATATGGGAAGGGAAGATCACATGAAGAAAAATTCTATTGTAATAAAGGGAAATAAATATGGAATTGTAGTCGTCATGGATTCAGATACATCATTTGACGAAATCAAAAACCAGCTGGAAGAAAAATTAAAAGAATCTGCCCGTTTTTTCGGAAACGGAACAATGGCTATTTCTTTTGAAGGAAGAAATCTGGATGATGAACAGCAGAAGGAACTGCTGAACGTCATCAGCGAATCATCGGATCTGAATATTGCATGTATTATTGATCATGATGAAAAACTTACAGAAATTTTTAAAAAATCAGTTGAAAAAATTGAAAATATAGATGATAATAAGGAAGATGAACCCATGCCTGAGCCCACGGCTGCCGTGGATAAGAATACCGGAAAGTTTTTCCGCGGAACACTGCGTTCCGGTCAGATTCTGGAAAGCGATACCTCTATTGTGGTAATCGGGGATGTTAATCCGGGAGCCAGTGTATCTGCAGGCGGGAATATTATTATTCTGGGTTCATTAAAGGGAACGGTTTCTGCCGGTATGAACGGTGATGGAAAAGCATTCATCGTTGCTCTTGACATGGCACCTGTCCAGGTAAGGATAGGCGACACCATTGCCCGCTGTCCGGAAAGGCAGAAAAAGGCAAAACCGGAGACAAAAATTGCTTACTTAAATAACGGAACGATCTATATTGATCCGTTAAGTAAGGATTTATTAAATGTTTTAAAATTTTAAAATTACGAGAAAGGATTTGTAGGTGTAAAAATGAGTGAAGTAATAGTTGTTACATCGGGAAAAGGCGGTGTTGGAAAAACAACAACATCAGCAAACGTAGGTACAGGCCTTGCAAAATTGAATAAGAAAGTCGTATTGATCGATACTGATATCGGTCTTAGAAATCTGGATGTTGTTATGGGACTTGAAAACAGAATCGTCTACAATCTCGTAGATGTTGTAGAAGGTAACTGCCGTCCGAAACAGGCTATGATTAAGGATAAACGCTATGATAATCTTTATCTGCTTCCGTCGGCCCAGACAAGGGATAAGACAAGTGTTACACCGGAACAGATGAAAGCACTTACAAATGAATTAAGACAGGAATTTGACTACATAATTCTGGACTGCCCGGCTGGAATTGAACAGGGCTTTAAAAATGCAATCGCAGGAGCAGACCGTGCACTCGTTGTAACAACACCGGAAGTTTCCGCAATCCGTGATGCGGACAGAATTATTGGCCTGTTAGAAGCAAATGAAATGAAACGCACTGATTTGATTGTAAACAGAATCCGCACTGACATGGTAAAGAGGGGAGAAATGATGTCGCTGGAGGATGTTCTTGATATTCTGGCAATTAATCTGATCGGTGCCGTACCGGATGATGAAAATATTGTAATTTCAACCAATCAGGGAGAACCTCTCGCTGGAAACAATACTCTGGCAGGCCAGGCTTATATGAATATCTGTAAGCGTATCCTCGGAGAAGAAGTTCCAATGCTTGATTTAAGTGCCGGAAACGGTTTCTTTTCCAAGATTGCCAACATATTTAAGAAGAATTAGAAAGGGGATTTAAAATGGGCGTTATGGATTTATTTCGAAAAAAAACATCCAGTGATATTGCAAAAGACAGATTAAAGCTTCTTCTTGTTTCTGACCGGGCAAACTGCTCCCCGGAAACAATGGAGCTGATAAAAAACGATATTATAAAAGTAATCGCAAAATACATGGAAATTGACAGTGAAGGGCTGGACATCCAGATTACACAGACCGAGTCTGACGGAAATAATGGTTCCGTTCCCGCACTGATTGCTAATATTCCAATCAAAGAATTACATCACGGAAAGTAATATTTTCAATGTAATATATATACAGGAAGGGATTCCAATGCTTCGATTTTATAAACAATTACTTTCAAAGTTAAAAATGTACCAGTTTAATCATCTGAATGTCCGTCTGATTCTTTTCATTACCGGATTATCCATACTCGGATTAAACGTAATTGCAAGTGCAACTGACAATCCGACTTATGAAAAGAAACAGTTACTCGGTATTATTGTCGGTATCGTCGTGATGATGATCATCGCACTGATTGATTACCATTTCATACTGCGGATGGCATGGATTATTTATGCATTTAACCTGATTCTTCTTCTTGCCGTAAAAATCTTCGGTGAAGATCATAAAGGTGCACAGCGATGGATTGAAGTTGCAGGGATACAGATTCAGCCGTCTGAGTTTGCTAAAATTTTTATTATTTTGTTTTTCGCCTATTTCTTTAATAAATACAAAGACAGAATAAATAACTGGAAAACACTTCTGGCTACAATTGTTCTTTTTGGCATACCGCTTCTTCTGATTTATAAACAACCGGATTTATCGACAAGTATTGCCATTGTAATTATTTTTGCAATTATGATTTACAGTTCGGGATTGAGTTATAAAATTATTTTCAGTGTGATTGGTGTTATGATACCTGTTGCAGTGGTGCTTATCTACATGATTATGCAGCCGGATCAGACCATTCTTGAAGAATATCAGTACAACAGAATTGTTGGATTCTATGATAAAGATAATGAGAAAGCACAGGCTATCGGCTACCAGCAGGATAATGCCGTTCTTGCCATCGGTTCCGGTGGTTTATGGGGAAAGGGGCTGGATAATGACAGCCCGGACAGTGTCAAGAATGGCAATCTGATTCCGGAGCCGCAGACCGATTTCATCTTCGCCATTGTCGGGGAAGAACTGGGATTTGTCGGTACGGCATCCGTGATTCTGCTTCTGGCACTGATTGCTTTTGAATGTATTTACGTCGGTGTGCATGCAAAAGATCTCGCCGGAAAAGTTATTTGTAATGGGATGGCAACGATTATAGCGGTACAGACATTTATTAATATCGCCGTTGTAACAAAAATGATGCCGAATACAGGATTGACACTTCCATTTGTCAGTTACGGTTTAAGTTCTTTATTAAGTCTGTTTGCTGGAATGGGATTTGTTATCAACGTAGGATTACAAAGAAGAAAAGCACTATAGGAGGTTTTATTATGAACATTGGATTAATTGCACACGATTCCAAAAAGAAATTGATGCAAAATTTCTGCATTGCATATCGCGGTATTTTAAGCCGCCATGAATTATATGCTACTGCCACGACAGGACGGTTGATCGAAGAAGTGACCAACTTAAATGTTCATAAGTTTCTGGCAGGACATTTAGGCGGTGAACATCAGTTTGGTGCTCAGATAGAGGACAACCAGATGGATATTGTAATATTTTTACGTGATCCGCTGACTCCTAAATCACACGAACCGGATATTTATAATATTTTTAAATTATGTGATATCAACAATATTCCTCTTGCTTCCAATCTTGCAACGGCAGAGTTGTTAATCAAGGCTTTGGACCGCGGTGATCTGGAATGGAGAGAGATGTACAGATAAAAAGGTGCCATACGGCACCTTTTTATTATCAATTATTCATGGCATTTGTAACACGTCCGTAAAGACTGACAAGATACAGGCCGCATAATCCGATGATAGCATATATGATTCTGGAAATAATTGTCATATCCCCAAATATCATATTTACCAGATCAAGTTTAAAAAATCCAACCAATCCCCAGTTAATTGCTCCAATAATTGCAATCGTAAGAATGGTATAATCGAGTCCCTTTGTATTCATATAAATCATCCTTTCTTTTATAGATTTATATTTATATTTTTCCAAGTAAAGCCGGTTTTATTCTGAAAAAATAATTTTTTTTCAAGTATTGTGGACACTTTTCCAGTTTTGATGTATACTATAGAAGATAATGAATTTGGAGGACTTAAGATTGTGTCAGATAAAACAGACAAAATCAAACGAAAGAAAAAGAAGAAAAAAATAATAAAATACAGGAAGCCTTTATCTGTAAATATTGGCTTTATTGTTTTTTTTGCTATATTTGCCTATATTCTGATTTATATGGCTATGTATTTTACCAGGGACAGAGTTTCCATATATGAAGTAGTCTATGGAAAAAATGCGGACCAGACAAATAAGACATACCAGGCTTTACTATTGCGGACGGAAAACCAGGTAATATCAGATACAGCAGGATATCTGAATTATTATGTCCGCTCCGGTGAGCGTACTTCTGTCGGAACTACGATATACACCATAGATGAAAGTGGAAAAATACAGGAATATCTTGCTACAAATGAATCCGGTACAGAAATGTCCGATTCGGATTATGAAACATTGCGTTCCTATATTACTAATTTTACAACTTCCTATTCCGATATTGCATATTCCGAAACCTATAATTTCAAAATTGATTTATCCTCGGCATTATTAGAATGTGTAAATATGAATATGCTGAATCAGAAGATTTCGGAACTGAGTGCGGATGGAGGATATAATTATTCTGTAAACAAAGCGGCGAATTCCGGTATTGTGGAATATTATTCCGATGGTTATGAGAATAAACCGATTTCAGAAATCACAGCGGCTGATTTCGATTATTCTAATTATAACCGGACACAGGTTTCCTCCGGAAATCTGATTGAATCGGGTGCTCCAGCATATAAAATAATCACGGAAGAAAACTGGAATGTACTGATTCCACTGACTCCGGAAGAAGCGGACAGCAGACAGGCAGATACACGGATTAAGATCAAATTTACAGAGGACGGGACAACAGTAGTTGGAGATTTTCAGGTAGTAACCCAGAATGACTGTACTTTCGGACTTGTAAGTCTGAATAAATATATGTTAAAATATGCTTCCGAACGATATGCTGAGATTCAGATCGTGGAAACAGAAGTAAGTGGATTAAAGATTCCGAAAACTTCTGTTGTTACGAAAGATTTCTTCACCATTCCAAAGGATTTTTCCATGGTCGGCGGCGAAGATAATGAAACCGGGTTCAGCAAACAGGTCCATGACGAGACAACCGGAACAACAACCGTTAAATTTATTTCACCGGAAATTTTTTACGAAAACGAGCAATATTATTATGTTGATGATGAAGAACTTGCCAAAGGTGACATCCTGATTAAAAATGATTCTGTGGAAACATTTACAGTCGGGCAAACAGATTCCCTCGAAGGGGTTTATAATGTAAACAGTGGTTACTGCATTTTCCGGAGAATCGAAAAGCTTTCCGAAAGCAGCGACTATTTTCTGATTAATACATCCACTTCCTATGGTTTGAAGGTATATGACCATATCGTAATTGATGGAAGTGTCGTAACGGAAAATGCTGTTGTATTCCGATAAAATTTGAAAAGAGGTATTGACTATGCTAAAAGAGAATTATTCTCATGTACTGGAAGAAGTAAAAAAATCATGTAAAAAAGCAGACCGGAGCGAGGACAGTGTAACATTAATTGCTGTAAGTAAAACAAAACCGGTGGAAAATATCCAGGAATTATATGATTATGGAGTACGCATATTTGGCGAAAATAAGGTGCAGGAATTATGTGATAAATACGAACAGCTGCCAAAGGATATTAAGTGGCATATGATTGGTCACCTGCAGCGCAACAAGGTTAAATATATTGTGGACAAAGTAGAGTTAATTCATTCCGTGGATTCTCTCCGTCTGGCAGAAACCATCAATGAAGAAGCTGTCAAAAAGAATGTGACAGTCAACATTCTGATTGAAGTAAATGTAGCAGAAGAAGAAAGTAAATTCGGTGTTACCTGCAAAGAGGTTCTTCCGCTTATCCAGCAGATTGCACACTTTAAAAATATTCACATCTGTGGTCTTATGACAATTGCACCATTTGTAGAAAACGAAGAAGAAAACAGGGAATATTTCAGAAAATTAAAAAAATTAGCTGTTGACATTAGCAGCAAAAACATTGATAATGTATGTATGGATGTGCTGTCAATGGGAATGACAGGGGATTATCATACCGCAATTGAAGAAGGTGCTACCTGTGTGCGGGTAGGTACCGGTATCTTTGGCGAAAGAAATTATAAGCTTAAGGAGATTTAGGGAAAATGAGTAAATTTGGAGATAAATTTTTAGACATGATGCATCTGAACAATGATTATGAGGATGATTATGAGGATGATTACAATGAAGACGATTATGAGGATGACGATCGCCCGGCAAGAAGCTATAAACGAAGGTCAAAAGCAGATACCTATGAAGATGAGGATGCTTTTGAACAGGAAAAGCCGGTAAAAAATACAAAAGGAAAGAATAGTTCCAAAGTTGTTCCTATGAGAACAGGAAGGAGTGGCATGGAAGTTTGCATTATTAAACCGACAAGTGTGGAAGAATCCCGCGAGGTAACTGATACTTTATTAAGTGGACGTGCTGTTATTTTAAATCTGGAAGGACTCCATGTTGAAATTGCACAGAGAATTGTTGATTTTACTTCTGGTTCCTGTTATGCGGTAAATGGAAATCTACAGAAAGTATCGAATTATATTTTTATTATTACACCTGAAAATGTCGATATATCCGGTGATTTCCAGGATCTGCTTACAAGCGGTGGATTTGACATTGCATCATTTAATAAATAATGAAGCATTATATAATTTATAAAAGAAAGGATTGGAAAACAGAATGTCAGAAAGACTTACCGTACATGAGAATAGTATTCCAATTTATGATATTGTTATAGAAGAAACCTTTGACCATCTTCAGGAAGAAATGGCTAAATTAAATATTACGGACAGGAAGATCTGTATTGTAACAGAATCACAGGTCGGACCTTTGTATGCCGAAGAGATACAGAAACTTTTACAGCCTCTTGCAAAAGAAGTGATTGTTTATACCTTTAAAGCTGGCGAGAAGAATAAAAATTTATATACGGTAAAGGATCTGTACACCTGTCTGATTGAACATCAGTTTGACCGCAAAGATCTTCTGGTTGCTTTGGGTGGTGGTGTAACAGGTGATTTAACCGGATATACTGCAGCAACTTATCTTCGCGGAATTGATTTTGTCCAGATTCCAACCTCTCTGCTGGCACAGGTTGACAGTAGTGTGGGTGGAAAAACCGGTGTTGATTTTGATGGCTATAAGAATATGGTTGGAGCATTTTACCAGCCAAAACTGGTTTATATCGCAACCAATACTTTAAAAACACTGACAGAGAAAGAATTTCTTTCCGGAATGGGTGAAGTGATCAAATATGGTGTGATTAAAGACCGTGTATTCTTCTCCTATTTAAAAGAACATGTTTCAGATATTATGGAGCATAAACAGGACGTGCTGGCTTATATCATAAAAGTAAGCTGCGATACCAAACGGAAAGTAGTGGAAAATGATTTTAAGGAACAGGGAGAACGTGCCTTGCTGAATATGGGACATACCCTGGGGCATGCCATAGAAAAATATGTCTACATGGACAGATTGCATGGGGAATGTGTATCCATAGGAATGGCAGGTGCTGCATATATCTCATACAAAAAGGGCTATATTACACAGGAGGTTATGGATGCGATACTTGATCTTCTGAAAGCTTACCATCTTCCGGTATCTGAAAATAGAATCGATCTTGATAATGTCATCCATGCGACCTACAGTGATAAAAAAATGGAAGCCGGCAGGATAAAATTCATTGTTGTTCACAATATCGGAGAAGCAGCGATTGATAAATCCGTCAGCTGGGTAGAAATGAAAAATGCCTTAGACTGTATTCTGGATGGTGAATTTCATGACAAATAAACAGTCAAAATATCGGTCTTATATCAAATTTCTTTTTTTGGGTCTGTTTATCATTTTTCTTTTTTTTGCCGATCAATATACTAAATATCTGGCCGTCAGGAATCTGTCAGGCAGAAAAGAAATTTCTTTTATCTCCGGTCTGATCAGTTTTTCTTACGTTGAAAACAGGGGAATGGCATGGGGAATGTTATCCGGAAAGATTGTATTCTTTATTGTTCTGACTGGATTATTGATTGCCTTTATTGCATATTCCATCTGCAGAATTGAAAAACTTACGGTACTTATGCCGCAAAAAACAGGACTTTATACTTTTTTACAGTTCTGCCTGTCCATATTGATTGCAGGTGCTTTTGGAAATCTTGCAGATCGTATCAAAAATGGATATGTTGTTGATTTTATAAAAACAGACTTTATTGACTTCCCGGTATTTAATGTTGCAGACTGTTATGTGACAATTTCTATGGTACTATTGATTATTATTGTTTTGTTTTTCATAAAAGAAGATGATTTAAATCAGATATTTTCTTTAAAAAAATTAGAAAAAGGTTAGGAATATAAAATGGAATCAAATACATTTCTGATAAAACAGGAGGACTGCGGGCAGCGAATTGATAAATACCTTACCGCCCGGATGACTGATTTCAGCCGTGCCAGAATACAGAAATTACTGGATGAAGGACAGGTAATGGTAAATAATAAAATCGTAAAAGCAAATCATAAGCTGAAACTGGACGAAGAAGTTTTTATCGAAATTCCGGATCCGATTGAAGTTGAAATTGTAGCAGAGAATATTCCTCTGGATATTGTTTATGAAGATAAAGAACTTCTGATTATCAACAAGCCAAAAGGGATGGTCGTTCATCCAGCCCTCGGTCATTACTCCGGCACATTGGTAAATGCCCTGATGTATCATTGTCAGGGAGAGTTATCCGGTATCAATGGAGAATTAAGACCTGGCATAGTTCACAGAATAGATATGAATACAACCGGTCTGTTGCTGGTTTGCAAGAGTGATTATGCCCATAATTTTATTGCCAACCAGCTGAGAGTCCATAGTATTACCAGAAAATATCATGCCATTGTACATGGTGTTCTGAAAGAGGATGAAGGAACAATAAATGCACCGGTTGGAAGAGATCCGAAAGAGCGGAAAAGAATGGCAGTTAATTACGAGAACGGAAAAGATGCCATTACACATTACCGTGTTTTAAAACGATTCAAAAATTATACCTATATTGAATGTCAGCTTGAAACAGGAAGAACCCATCAGATTCGTGTGCATATGACAAGCATCGGACATCCATTACTCGGAGATGATGTGTACGGACCAAAAAGCTGTCCTTATCGTTTAACCGGACAGACGCTTCATGCAAAAGTTCTTGGATTTGTTCATCCGAGATCACGGAAATATCTGGAATTTGACTCGGATCTTCCAGAATATTTCCAGAAATTGCTGAATATCCTGACAGAATAAACAGCATCAGGTTAAAAAGATAAATTTATAAATACAGTAAAGGAGCTGATACTTATGAAAGACAAAATAGTTATTACAATCGGAAGACAGTTTGGAAGCGGCGGAAGAGAAATCGGAAAGTTAATTGCTGAGAAGCTCGGTATTAATTTTTATGACAAAGAACTGATTTCCATTGCAGCAAAGCAGAGTGGTTTATGTGAACAGATTTTTGAAACACATGACGAAAAACCAACCAGCAGCTTTTTATATTCCCTGGTTATGGATACCTATTCTCTGGGCTATGGCGGTACAGGATATATGGATGTCCCGGTTGGACAGAAAGTATTTCTTGCACAGTTTGATGCCATAAAGAAAATTGCAGAAAATGAATCCTGTGTTATCGTCGGACGCTGTGCTGATTATGCATTAGAGGAATATCGAAATGTATTCAATGTATTTGTTCATGCGGATCGCGATGCCAGAATCAAAAGAGTTATGGAACGTGATAATGTGCAGAAAGAAGCAGATGCCTGGGATATGATCAACAAATCCGATAAGAGAAGAGCTAATTATTATAATTACTATTCCAATAAAAAATGGGGTGAAGCCCGTACATACGACTTATGCATCAGCAGTAGCCTTCTGGGTGTGGAAGCCTGTGCAGATTCCATTATCGAACTGGCAGATAAAGCATATCATTTTAAATAAAAGGATTCCCGAAAGGGAATCCTTTTATTTAAAATCAATATTCCCAGCACGCCTTTTATTTTCTTCGGTCTGTGAAGCATAGTGCTTTGCAGTCGTATTTATATTGGAATGTCCCAGCACATCGGCAACCAGACGGATATCATTTGTTTTTTGATAAAGTGTAGTACCATAAGTAGCTCTGAGCTTATGCGGACTGAACTTTTTGCCAACCAGTATCTGGGTGTATTTCTCCACAAGATTTTCCATGGCATCAACACTCAAACGTTTGCACTGTCTGCTGAGAAAGAGGGCATTCCGATCCTTTTCCGGTGTATCATCGGATAAATACTGTTCCCGCTCGTTTTCAATATAATCATGTAATTTTTCCCCAACCAGATCATTGAAATAGACCAGATCATAGAATCCACCTTTTCGTTTTACATTGACACACCGGTTTTCAAAATCGACATCCGGAACATCCAGACCTTCACATTCGGAAATACGGATTCCGGTGCCAAGCAACAGCCATAGAATCGCCGTATCCCGGAAGAGATCCCTTTGTATAAAACTCCGCTGGCGTTTAGACAGAGCAGGATTTTTCAAAATGGATTCCATGCCATTTAACAATTTGTCCACCTCATTATTGGACGGGTCCGTACTGAGCCGCTTGATGATTCTTGGAGCTTTGACACGCGGCATTTCAATATTTTTTGCGACATTGGCCGAAAGGAGACCTTTTTTCTGCATATAATCCAGAAGACCTCTGACAGGAGTCATTTTTCTGGCAATCGCTTTATTATCATTTTTGCTGATTTTATTATCCAGTTCATGAAATCTCAGATATCGCTGAAATTCCATAATATCGTCCGCATCCAGCATGGCGATGGCCTCAGCCGGTATTTCACGCGTCTCCATGGACTCAAGTTCCGGATTGTTCTCTTTTAAAAATTCAAAAAATGTCTGCAGGTCATAAGTATACGCAACCAATGTGCTATATTTCACAGCCATCTCACGATTTTGCAGATATCGCCTGGCATATATGGGTAAATTCTTACATAATCCGTGAAATTTTGAAATTTCTTTATTTTCTTTATCCTGATAAAATTTGCTTTCATTTCTCATCGACTTTTTCTCCTCTCTATTTATCGGTTAAAGAGAGATTTAACCGATAAATAGATATCTTTCTTCTTCTATCACTTTTATTATAACATATATTTACAAATTCTAAAAGTTTATGGTAAAATATATCCAAAAAAGGATGTGTTAACATGAAACTTCAAAGACTTCTTTCGTATGTCCGCCAGGCAGTTGATGATTATAGAATGATTGACAGCGGTGACGTTATCGCTGTCGGTGTGTCCGGTGGCAAGGACAGTCTGGCATTGCTGTATGCATTAAAAGAACTGCAGCATTTTTATCCAAATCCATATACCATAAAAGCAATCACCGTAGATCTTGGATTAGGAAACCAGAATACCGGCGAAATTGAACAATTATGTAAATCCATGGAAATTGAATATCATATCGTCAGGACTGAAATTGGAACTATCATTTTCAAAGAACGTCATGAGAAAAATCCATGTTCTCTCTGTGCAAAAATGCGAAAAGGTGCTTTAAACAACGAAGCTCTCCGTATCGGATGTAATAAAGTTGCCTATGCACATCATCAGGATGATGCGATCGAAACCATGCTTATGTCACTGATTTACGAGGGTCGTTTTCACACATTTTCCCCGTATACGCACTGGGATAAAACAGGACTCAGCCTGATTCGTCCGTTTATCTACATCCAGGAATGTGATATTATCGGTTTTCAGAATAAATATCTTCTTCCGGTTGCCAAAAATCCTTGTCCTGCGGATGGAAACACAAAACGCCAGTACATAAAATCCATGCTTGCCAATATCAACAGGGAAAATCCGGGTGTGAAAGAACGTCTCTTCCATTCTATAATCAATGGCACTCTGGAAGAATGGAATTTACCTTATTCATGATAATCCCCGGTGTAATATGGTATGATAATAGAACTTCCTGCCGTAATTACCGCATCCCCCATACTATTAATATATTTCACCTCATTAATATAGGCATCCATGGACGAGTATTCATCGGTGATATAATTTCCCGCAATCGACCACAAAGTATCTCCGGGATTAATTTCCACTGATTTATAGTATTTATATCTGCTGTTTGAGTTTCCTTTTGCCTGAAATGCCGAAGCCAGCACAATACCTGCAGTTATCACTATAACAGTCAGAAGAACCATTGTTATCTTAAATCTGTCCAAAAACAGGAAGAAAGGCGGATTCTTCCATTTTCTTTTATCAAATGTATAATACATAACATACCTCCGTTCTCATTTGTTATGGCCATACGAACATTCGTTCTGAAATGCATTATAGTACAAGAACACATGTTTGTCAACCACAAATTCAAACAAATGTTTGCAAACATTTGTTTGCAAATTTCCGCAAGATATGTTATACTTAATACAGTTTTAAATTTAAACTCAGAAAACGATTCAATATTACATATAAGGAGTGTGAACTTATGCCAAATGAAAAATTAACCCCCAAACAGGAAGAGATTTTAAACTTTATCAAACAAGAGATACTTGCAAAAGGCTATCCGCCTTCGGTAAGGGAAATCTGTGAAGCCGTAACTTTGAAATCCACCTCTTCTGTCCATGCACATCTTGAATCACTGGAACGCAAAGGATATATCCGCAAGGATCCTACCAAGCCAAGAACCATCGAAGTCGTTGATGACAGCTTCAATGTCCTGCGGAGTGAAATTATCAGCATTCCGATGATTGGAAGAGTTGCTGCCGGAGTTCCATTGCTTGCTGAAGAAAACATCGAAGGTTACTTCCCTATTCCTGCAGAATTCATGCCGAATAATGAAGCTTTCATCCTGACCGTACACGGAAACAGTATGATAAATATCGGCATTCTGGATGGCGATATGATTATTGTCGAGAGAAAATCAACCGCATCAAACGGAGAGATTGTTGTTGCACTGGTTGCCGATGAAGCATCAAGCGAACCTGCCGCTACGGTAAAAAGATTTTACAAAGAAGATGGTTACATCCGTCTCCAGCCGGAAAACGACACTATGGAGCCTCTGATTGTGAATGACTGTGAAATTATCGGAAAAGTAATTGGTGTATACCGTAAGATGACGTAAGAATCAGCTTGTTTTTTGTAAAAAATTAACCTGAAAAACCGTAAAACGGTTTTTCAGGTCTGCATTTTTCTCTTTATTCCGCATCAAGGACTGCAATATCTATATTTTCACCATCTCTCCAGATACGTTCCAAATCATAGAACAATCTGTCCTCGTGATTAAAAATATGAATGACAATATCACCGAAATCCAGTAATATCCAGTTTGCCGTACGGTAACCCTCTGTCTGTTTACATTCATAGCCCGCTTTTTCCAGTGCTTCAGTTACATTATCTGCCATGGCCTGCACCTGGTTATCATTGCTTCCGCTTGCAATGATAAAATAGTCAGCCATCACGGAAATCTTACTGATATCAATAATTTCAGGATTAATTGCCTTCTTGTCATCCAGTGCCGCATATGCAATTTTTACCATTTCTTTTATATTACTTTTTTCCATACATCCAGCTCCTTCCTGTCTTATTTTTGCTTCCCATCATGAATCTTTTTATAATATTCATATGTCTGCAAGGTCATTTTATCAACTTTATCCTGGCTTTGTGAAAATCCAAGATAATTCAGTGTATCTCCTGATATCCGATACACAGCTTCATCCAGATCAGAAAAAGCGATTTTCCTTATTTCCGGAAGATTCGGTGCTTTATCTCTCTGCGGTTCGATGTAATCTGCAACATAAACAATTTTTTCAAGCATACTCATATTCGGTTTTCCTGTGGTATGATAATAAATAGCCTCTCTTATTTCCTGATCAGAAATATGATATATGCTGTTGCAAAAATAGGCACCCAGTTTACTGTGCAGCAGTGCCGGCTGTTTTTCCTCAATTTCACTGATTTCGATATGATATTTTCTGCAGATCGAAATCATATCGTCAGGACTAAGTCTTTCCTGTTTTGCACAGTCATGCAGTAATCCTGCCAGACCAGCTTTTTTTATATCCGCACCATAACACATTGCCAGGGCAGCACTGATAAATTCAACTCCCAGTGTATGCTCATATCTGGATTTTGACAATACCTTTTTTAATGATTTTCTTATGCTTTTTAATTCTTCTCTTTCATCATTATCACTCATTTGTCTTTTACCTCATATATCCGGTTCTTTTCTATATACTCTGCCACATTTGAATTTACCATATCCGATATTTTTTCATGTCGTGCAGCATATTCCCGTATCATCGTGGAAGAATACGGAATCTGCGGAAGCAGTACTTTCCGGATATCCGCATCCGGATAAATTCCCTTTAAGCGCAAAATCTCCAGTTCCACCTCATCCTGCCGGATATCATCCCTGCCGGATGCCAGTATCACCGCATGCTGCAGAATGATTTCCGGATGATACCAGGTATCCAGTGTACGAAGAGAGTCTCCGCCGATAATAAAATAATATTCATTCTCCGGATGTTTCTCACACAGAAGGGCCAATGTATCTGCTGTATAAATATACCCATCCCGTTTCAGTTCAAAATCGCTGTATACCAGATGTTTTTCATCTGCGACCGCCATTTTTACCATCTCCGAGCGGATAGCTGCATCTGGGATATTCATATTTCTTTTATGTGGAGGAGTTTTTGATACCATCACAAGAACATATTGTAAATCATACTGCCTGCAGGCTGCCAGTGCAAGTGCGATATGCCCGTTGTGAATCGGATTAAATGTACCGCCTAAAATACCAATTTTATTTTTCTTCTTCATATTTGGAATTTTCTTTTGCCTGTCTGAACAAGACAATTTTTCTTCCAATTACCTGTACCACTTCAGAATGTGTACGTTCTGCCAGAAGATTTGCCATCTCTTTTATATCATACATACAGTTTTTCAGCACATTCATCTTAATCAGTTCACGGGCCTGCAGTGCCTCATTCACACTTTCTGTAAGTTCCGGTGTAACACCTGCTTTTCCTATATGAAGAATGGTATCCATTGTCATGGCACATCCTTTTAAATAAGCACGTCTCTTACTTGTCATCTCTTCCTCCTTAATCTAAATCCTGTCAGGTTCAAAACACCCCTGACATTCTGTAATTCTATTTATAATATTCAAACTCATGACCATAGATCTTTACGGTGTCTCCATCTTCAATGCCCAGTCTTTCAAGCTCTTCCAGAATACCATTTTCTTTCATAAAGTTCTGGAAAAACATAAATCCTTTTTCGGATTCAAGATTTGTATAACCGAGCATCTTTTCAATACGTGGTCCTTCGATCAGGAATTCTCCCTCATTCTCACCGGCAGATACCGTAAACGGATCTTCCGGATTATCATAATATGCATTCGGATCAAATTCTTTTTCATAAACGACAGGTTTGGAATCCATTGTCTTTAACAGGCTGTTGACTGCATATAATAATTCCCTGACACCCTTTCCGCTGACTGCAGATATCGGATAAACAGCAATCCCCTCCGGTTCAAATTCTTCTTTTATCAAATCTATATAAGTAGAATCACCATCATAGAGTGCATCTATTTTATTTGCCGCAATCACCTGTGGTTTCTTTAAAAGTTCCGGATTGTATGCCTCTAATTCCGCATTAATCTTCCGGATATCATTGACCGGATCTCTTCCCTCCACAGAAGCTGCATCCACCATATGGATGATGACCTTTGTTCTTTCAATGTGTTTTAAAAATTCATGTCCAAGTCCGATTCCTTCGCTTGCACCTTCGATCAGTCCGGGAATGTCCGCAATAACGAATCCGTCACTTCCATCAAGATCCACCACACCAAGATTCGGATTTAATGTTGTAAAATGGTAATTTGCAATTTTCGGTCTGGCATTTGTAACACGTGATAAAAAGGTGGATTTTCCGACATTCGGGAATCCGACAAGCCCGACATCCGCAATTACTTTTAACTCCAGACGGACCCATAATTCTTTTGCCGGCACACCTGGTTTTGCATACTTTGGTACCTGCATGGTTGCCGTTGCAAAATGCTGGTTGCCCTTTCCTCCACGGCCGCCCTTTAAGATTACTTCCCTGCGGTTTTCTCCTGACATATCTGCTATGATTTTTCCGGTTTCATCATCTTTGATAATCGTTCCTTCCGGAACCTTGATAACCAGATCTTCACCATTCTTACCATGCTGGTTACATTTTCCGCCTTCTGCACCATTCTGTGCAGCATATTTTCTGATGTGTCGGAAATCTGTCAGAGTATTCAGACCTTCATCAACTTCAAAAATAATATCTCCGCCTTTTCCGCCGTCTCCTCCATCCGGTCCGCCATTTGGAACAAACAGCTCACGTCGGAAACTCACATGTCCATCTCCGCCTTTTCCGGATTTAATATATATTTTTGCACTATCTGCGAACATTTTCTGCCTCCTGTCTGTGTGGAAGTTTATAAAGCAAAACAAGCTTCAACCGATTCCGTTAGAATGTAACAGATTCTGATTGAAGCCTGAGTTTCACCATACCAATATAGTACGGATTTAAATCACTGATTATTCAGCTACAGGGTAGATAGAAACCTGTTTCTTATCTCTTCCCTTTCTTTCAAAACGAACAACACCATCAACTAATGCGAATAATGTATCATCGCCACCGATACCTACATTAACACCTGGATGGATATGTGTTCCACGCTGTCTGTAAAGAATATTACCAGCCTTTACAAACTGTCCGTCCGCTCTCTTAGCACCTAATCTTTTTGATTCTGAATCTCTGCCGTTCTTTGTAGAACCAACACCCTTTTTATGAGCAAATAACTGAAGGTTCATTTTTAACATAAGGTTACACCTCCTTGATAAATATCTGAATATAAGTATTTTTTGCATAATCATCCCGGATTCCTTCCAATCCAAGAAGGAGCGAGCTAATCAGCAAATCGGATTCCTTGCTGACAGAACCGTTAAATCTGCAGGTAAGCATTCCGGTTTCTTCATCCACCGAAGCCTCAAAAGAATCATCCGTAAACTTCTCTATCGAATTAACCGTATTGACCGACAATGCCGATACACTGGCACATATAATATCATATCCATGCTCTGCATATCCCGCATGTCCCAGAAGTGAAAAACCCCTGTACTGTCCCTGGGAATCTTTAAAAAAAGTAGCTTTTATCATAATTAAGCATTAATTTTTGTAATCTTAACTGCTGTAAGCTGTTGTCTGTGACCATTTTTCTTATGATATCCGGTCTTTCTCTTGTACTTGTATACAATAACTTTCTTGCCTTTTGTATCGCCGATAACATCAGCCTCAACTGTAGCACCTTCTACGGTAGGAGCTCCAACCTTAACTTCATCACCACTTACAAGAAGAACTTTGTCAAATGTATATGTCTGTCCGGCTTCTACACCAAGCTTTTCAACCTTGATTACATCACCTTCTGAAACTTTATACTGTTTTCCACCTGTTGCTATTACTGCGTACATCCCTGGTACACCTCCTCAAATAATACTCGCTGGTTTTGGTGGCATAAGCACTTAAACCTGACCATGCGGCTCCATAAAGTCTGCTTACACAGACACTCAAATATAATACCCTAAACCTTTGCTTTTGTCAATCCTTTTTCCTTATTTTTTTTGTAATTTTTTGTACAACAGCTCTGCCATTTGCTTTAATCCATTCAAATCCGTCTTTTCTTTTCCTGTACAGCCGGATTCCAGCCGAAAAAACTACAATTACAATAACTGCACCAGAAACAATCTGTGCTACCAGAATCAGGCAGAGAATACTACTGTATGCCCTTGCAACATTTTCCCAGTAAGGATAGGCTATTTCATCCAGATCCATCGCATTTTTCCCGAAGTTTTTCAATCTGTTCCAGGTATTGCTGACAGAATATCTGTCCGAATTTTCAATCACTGTCCGCTCTTTTGTTTCGGCCTTTTTCTTATTATCCTGTGCATCATTATCATCCTGAACCAGATTTTTTACTGCAAAATCATATGCATACTGCCTTACCGGATTTTCCATGATAAATTCATAAAAAGTGATGGCTGCCGTATCATCCATCTTCTCCAGTGCTTCCCAGCAGATATAGAATGTAATCTCCCCATTTCCTGCCGCTTTATGGAAACCAGAACCCTCTCTCTTATACACACCGCTTACAATGTATCGCTCACCGTTAATTTCTACTGACATTCCGGCTACATCATCCGAACCGAAGAGCTGCCATGCACTCTCCTCATCCAGCATAATATAATCCTTCATTACATTGTCAGAATCGATATAGCCTCCACTCAGCAGTTCCAGCGGATGAAAAGTAAAAAAGTCATTTCCGACACCATAGACAACTCCATCTACCTGTGCATTTCCATTGGTCACTGTCAGCTTTCCCTTTCCGGAATAGGCATCCGTCCATTTCCCTGTCTGGTTCATCGCATATTCATATTTTCTAAGTTCATCCGTCGTAAAAGAATCTTCTTTGGACGAAAGGCAGGACACCTGGGCATATTTCTTACCGCCCCAGGACAGATTTGCTTTCTGGTCCGGAACAGCATTTATGATTCTGACGGACACAAGCTGTAACAACAGAATCATTATCAGGGGGATTGCAATTCTGATCCCATACTTAAAAAAGTATTTTTTCATTTTTTTCACCCCTCTAACTCTTCTTCAGCCTGACCTGGTCGCCTGCCTTTATTGCCTTTGTAGATGTTGTGATTACATATTCATAGCCTTCAAGTTCTCCTGTAACCGCAGAATTCACATCATCCGAAGCTGTTACATCCACATCAATCCGTTTTGCAAAATAACGGTTTCCAAGTGGACTGCTCTTCTCCCGGATAATTAATATGAACTTTCCGTTATTATCTTCCCTCACTGCACCATTTGGTACAATCATATCATAGGTTTTACTCTTATCTCCGATGGCAAAGTTCAGTGTTGTTCCTTCCGTAACATCTCCGGTTACCTTCAAATCAATTAATTTCGATTTTCCCGGATTCTCTTTGTTATTCCGGATGGCTGTCACAGTTGCCGCAATATCACTGTAATACCAGCTTTCATTAATATCTGCCGTATCACCGGTTTTTACACGTTTTGCCTGTTCAGAAGTCACGGTAATCGTTGCTGTATAGCCGTTATCTTTTCCTGTAATTGTCATAAGGGTTTCCTCCGCAGCAACGGTCTGTCCCTTTGTTATGGTAATGTTCGATACCACTCCGGAAACCGGTGCAGTAATCTTATTTCCACCATCTGCTGTCAGCTTATCTAAAGCAGACTGGGCATCTGAAATAGCAGAATACAAAGCCGCCAGTTCAGCTTCCGAATTCATCTCCGTCATAATCTTCCCATGATCGCTCTGTGCTTTGGTCAGATTTTCTGTCGCTTCTGAAAGAATTGCATTTTCAGAATTTAACTGTGTCTGTATCTTGCTTATTTCCGATTTGTTCTGTGCATTATCCTGCTTTGCCGTCAAAGCTGCTTGTGCCTTATCTACTGCAAGCTGTGCATTCGTTACCCGATTCTGTGCATTCATAAGTGTATTCTTTGCAACGGCCAGACTTGCAGCCACACCGGATACATCATTTCCGGATTCCTGATACAGAGAATACTGTTCCTGTATGGAATTTACCGTATTCTCTGCTGTTGTCTGCTCTGCCTGTGCAGCCTGAAGTTCCTGATTTGCCACATCCAATGCTCTCTGTTCCGCACTTGTATCGGCTGTCGTATTCTGCAAGGCGTCCAGCTGTGCCTGGAGTTTCTTTGTAGATGAAGTATAACTGTCCACCTGCGCCTGATAAGCATCCACACTCTGCTTTGCCTGCTCCAGCCTGGTCTTATAACCGGAAAAATCGCCGCTCTGTCCGTTTTCCACTCTTTGCACAACTTCATTGGATAACTCATTTGCCACAATGTATTTCTGATAGTCGGTCTTCGCCTGCTCCAGTGTCTTTTTTGCCCGGGTCAAATCGCTGCTGTCCGTATCTTCGAACATAACAAGCAATGCACCCTGTTCTACACTATCTCCTTCTTTCACATTGACAATCTTAATTTTTCTCTCCGAACTCACAGTTACATTATACGGATTTGCAGTCGTAACAGTTCCGGAACCACGCACTTTACTTGTAATCGTACCTGACTGGATCGCCTGTGTTGCCACCTGCGGAAGCGAATAATTCATAATTGTATTTGAAAAAAATGTCAGCAGCAGAAGTATCACAAAAAATACAGCAGCAAGCTTAATGACCCAGGTTCTGTTCTTTTTCAAAGATTCCTTCATAATTTGTTCCCTTTCTGTCTTTATTTTAACCCATTCTGGGAAGAAATTCCTTCCACCAGATAATTCTCTCCATAGAAAAACAGCAGCAGATTCGGCACCATATAAATAACAGCGGCAGCAAATGCAAGCCCTGTTTCTCCCGAATTAATCCGGGACAGGAAAATGGATAACGGATGTAAATCCGAATCATCTAACAGAATCAATGGCTGTTCTACCATATTCCAATAATCAGCAAAAACCAAAATCGCCGCCGAGAATAATGCTCCCTTGCATAATGGAATACAGATGCTGATAAAAATCCTGAATTCACCCGCCCCGTCCATTTTTGCTGCCTCGATAATTCCTGTCGGTATCCGCTTCATAAATTTTGTCAGCAGATATACACTGAATGGGGACATAATTCCCGGAAGCCAGACCGCCCATCTGGTATTTAAAATATGTAACCATTTGGAAACCAGATAATTTGGCACAAGTGTTACCTGGTATGGCATCAGCATCAATACAATATAGGCAAAAAACAAAATCGTCTTTTTCTTTCCGGAAAACCTGGTAAAACTATATGCCGCAAGACTTGCAACCACCAGCTGGAAAACCGTAATCGGAACGACATACAGGACGGAATTCCAGAACTTCAGAAGATAGTCCGGACTTTTAAGCAATACATTCCAGTACTGTTCAAACGAAACCATATCCGGAATAAATTTCAGATTTACTTTTTCTCCGATATATTCCCTTCCCTTTGTATCATCCACAGAAGAAAATACTTTTCCATAGTTTGCTGAAATTTCCGTAGATGACATAAATGAATTCGTGATTGTCAGAACAATCGGAAGCAGGAAAAAGACAGAAAATATAAGTGCAACCAAGGTCTTTGCAACAACTTTTGGTAATCTTTTCCGGCTCTTTTTATGTTTCATCCTTCCACATCCTTTCCAAAATGATTTTCAGCAACAAATAAAATACCAATGATTACTATCATAAACAGACTCATAACAATGGCTGCCGCCGACAATCTCTGATAATTGAGGGACTGGAATGCATTATTCATAAAATGCTGCAGCATATACAGACTCTCATACGGATAATCTCCGGTCAGCAGATATACCTCACGGAATACCTTAAAAGAATTAATAATCGAAAAAATGGTAACAAAAAAAATAGTCGGGGAAAGATATTTCAGCTTCAGGTGTACAAACATCTGAAAATCACCTGCCCCATCCATCTTCGCCGCATCCATGACTTCCTGCGGAACTGCCGCCAGACCTGCCATAAACAGAATCATATTATAGCCCAGATTCTTCCACAGAAACAGAATAACCACTATGACCATAGCATAATCCGATTTAAACCAGTCTATTTTATCCTGTCCGAATACACTTAAAAATTCATTCAGCACACCATTTTGGTTAAAAATAACCTGAAACACCAGCACAACGGATGCCACCGGCACCATCATCGGTGTGAGAAAAAATGACCGGAACTGACTTTTAAACAGAATCGACTTATCTAACATACATGCCATCAGCAGTGACAAAATCACTGCCAACGGCACAGAGACCAAAGTGAATTTCAATGTATTTGCTGCCGCCATCTGAAATGCCTTATTTGACATCAATGCAATAAAATTATCAAACAGTACAAAATTCTTCCGTACCGGGTTGTCTATCATGGAATAATAGACAACCACACCAAATGGTATAAAAAAGAAAAGCAATACACCGATAAAACTTGGTGCCAGAAAGAGCAAAGAGCAAACTGTTTTTTTATGTTTCTTTTTATTCTGCTTTCGCCTTATTTTCTCAGGGAAAGACATAACTGCCACCTTCTTTCACTCTTTCTTCCTGTTTAATTCTTTTCATTAATCATGATGTTAATTCTGCTCTGGATTACTTCGCATACATCACTGGCACTCTTCTTGCCCGTAAAGAATGCTGCAGCTTCTTCCTGCAGAATATTGTATACTTCCCCATTCTGCTGATCCGGTGCAAGAATAGTAATGGAATCTGCCAGTTTCTTAATTGCATCTGCCTGCTCCTGTGTGAGTGCATACAACTTCAATTCCAGTCCGTCACCAAATCCATAAGTAGATGGAACTTCCTCGCCGTTTCCATTCTCATCTGTATCTATAACCGGCTCACAGGCTTTTTTAAGATATTCATCCATTTTATCATTATCAACAGGGAAACCGTTCATATAATCCCCTGCATTTTCATTTACATAATCAAACATATATTTGATAAATTCCCAACTCTGTTCTTTGTACTTTGAAGACGCGCTGATGGAAAATACACTTCTTACGGATGCAGAAAGATCCGTACCTTCTACGGAAGGATATCCGGTAATATTAAATTCATGATTAAATAAAAGATCAACCACCTGATACTGCTGTGGATCTGATATATAAGTTTTGTAGAAAATTAAATCTCCTCTTGACACTTTCGTCTCATCACTGGTAGTGTCATCTCCGTTATAACTATCCATTAACTCATCTTCTGTCAGAAACTTCTTTGCACATTCAAGTACTTTTGCAAAAGTACCATCGGTAAAATTGCAGCTCTTATTTTTATAATCAATAAAGTAGTTTTCATTATACATAAATAAGAGATTCAGCATTTCATTCTGTGATGTTGTGCTGAAAATTTCCTTATCCGGATTCTGTTCCATAATCTGTGCAAACTTATCTATGGTAAGCTTCCCGTCTCCGAGCAGATTCTTCTGTGATGCAACACCGTTAATCGAATAAACCATAGGCAATGCAATCTGTGAATCCCCGTCCTTGAAGAGGTTCATAACCTTCTCATTGAGACTTCTTACGGAAAATTCAGAATCATTCTTAATATGGGAAGTTAAATCTTCAAACAGTCCGGTATCCTTATATCTGTTTATATCAAGTGAAGACATATCTATAATATCCGGTCCGTTTCCTGCCAGAATATCTTCTGCAAACTTATCCAGTGCCTCATCATAATCCATATCGCCGTTCATGCTGCTGTAATCCTTCAGGGTAATATGATAATCGTTCTGACTCTTGTTAAACCGGATTACTGCAGCTTCCGTTGTCTGATCTGCGCCAAAACATCCCAGTGTAATTTCTGTCCTCTGTTTTACATCTTCTGCATTTTTTCTTGTCAGATAATTGATTTCCGTACGGCTGTCTTTCCCGGAATAATCATTCGTAACTGCCACAACATGCTCATCATCTTTCCACCAGAGTCCGGTAACATAATCACTTGAAATATCCAGATCCATGAATTTGAAAATTTTTTCCTGTTTTTCATCACTGATGTCAAACTTATAAAGGCTGCCATCACATACATAGCAAAATGCATTTTCTCCTGCCGGTTCTATATTATTCTCAATCCAGGAAGAAATGGTTCCGACCGCTTTGGAAAATTCCCCTTTCTCTGTATCCCAGAGTTTCACGGAATATCCTTCTTCATCTGCAATCACACCTACAACGGTTCCATCTCCGGTACTCGTGACATAGGCCATCTGGGAACTAAGTGTATACTGCTTTGTATCCAGACTATCCATATCGAGGGTCATAAGTGTCCTCTCCGGTTCATCTGAGTTCTCTTTCCAGATCTCGCTGTACATATAGAGCAGCCCATCCTTTGCAACAAAAGAACTCTGTGCATAGAAGTTATTTAACTTATCTGTAATATTTCTGGAAGAAACTTCATTTCCATCCGCATCCAGAGTAACCAGAGAAACTGTTCTGCTGTTGGAAGTATCTTCTGTTTTTATCTCTCCATCTGATGTCAGACTGAGATATAATTTTACAACATCTCCTACCTTCATTCCCTTTACGTCGGAAAATGACAGTCCGGCTGCAGCCAGATCGATATTTAATGCTGCAATATACTCTTCGGTAATCTCTGCATCCTTTGGTACATCACCGGTATCAATATCCATGTCACTCACTGCATCCGGATCAAAAGTATACTCTTCCTTCAGAAAGGATATCGCGCCATCCTGTCCGGCAAAAATAGCAGAAATATTTACACTGGAATGATCCGTTCCTGCATAAGAAACCAGTTTTTTCAATTCCTGCGGGTTATCAACCGGAACGCACACGATGTTCGTGGAAACAGATGTTTCCCCATATTCATAGGAAGCATAATACATTTTTCCATCCTGGACAAATAAAGCGCCGGATCCGTTATTATTATCCTCACCCAACTCCTTTGCTTCCACTACCCATGCATAAGGTGAGTTTTCAGTTTCTGAATCTGCGGTTTTATTTGTTTCTTTTCCTTTTTCTTTCCCACATCCCACTACCGAGAATGCCAGTGCAGCAGCCATACCAGCCGCAAGTACCCTTTTTAAGTTTTTTCGCATAAAAAACCTCCTGTAATAATAAATATTAGGAAAAACAATCGGATAAATATAGAAAATCTGCCAGTGGAGTAACACTTCTTCCGACCGACAGATATAATATGCCCATATGTATTCCTTATCAATGTTTACTCCGGTTTCATAATACTATATTTTGACAAATATTGCAAGAATTTTTACCGGATTATCACATGATTATTCTCATCTGGCAACAATATTCTATATTCATTTATGCTTTTTTCTTTTTCTCAAATAATCCACCGACATAAGGAATCTTATCGCTCGTTTTCTGTCTGGTAATCTCCATAAGACGCAGTCTGGTTATATCCACCGCCGCCGTTTTTACATGATCCCGCCTGAGAATCTGCCTTGTAAAATCCAAAAGTTCCCTGGCATTTACCTCTTCTTTCATATCAATAAAATCGACGATAATGATTCCGGATAGATTCCGGATACGCATCTGTCTGGCAATCTCGAGTGCAGCTTCCTTATTGATCTTAAGAAAAGTACGTTCTTTCGACTTTCCGCTTTCACATTTTCCGGTATTTACATCTATGACCGTCATTGCTTCCGTATAATCAATAATCAGATATGCCCCGGATTTCAGCCATACTTTTCTGGCATGGATTTCCTCAAATAAGCTTTCCAGACTGTATAATTTATATAAAGGCAGCAATGCGTCTTCGTAAAAACGTATCGATAAATCCGGATAGGAATCCGTCAGTGCATCCGCCTGCAATGCCTCATAGATTCCGCTGTCGTCCGTAATGATTTCACATTCTTTCCGTTCAGACAGTGCCTTCCTGACAAATCTGGCAATCGGATGATCTGCCCGTCTTAACACATAGTATTTCTGTCTGGTCATTGCAAGTTCTATAAGTTTATGGTACTGTACCTGCAATGCATGGATTTCCTCCAGGATTTCCTGATATTCTGCATGGTAAGCTTCTGTCCGTACAATAAGGCTGTAATTGCAATCCGGCTCACTTTCCTGCAGATCCACACGCAGTTTCTGTCCAATTTCCTTTTTGTAATTCTCATCACGGATTTTCATGGAAAACTGGATGCCGGACTTTCCATGCGTTAATACGGCAAATCTTCCGGTCAGGGAAAATGCGGTCGTAAGCATTGCATCTTTTGTTTTATTCGCATCCTTAACCACCTGGACGATCAGATTGTCCCCTTCACATATTTTCTCTGTATTTTTTCTGCCGGTAAACACCGGCTGGATCTGCTTTAATGGAAGATAGCCAAGGACATCCGGCGAAAGCTCCACAAAAGAAGCTTCGATATTTTTTACAACATCACGGACATGACCTATATAGATGTTTCCGACCAGGGAAGGATTTTCTTCGGAGAAGAGGCAGACATCACATGCTTTTTCTTTTTTCTCATCGTTTTCCCATTGTTCATAGGCAACCCCGGCAATATGCCTGTTCAGTTTTGTAAGTACGATCTTCTTCATTCATTCTCCTTCCTGCTTTTCTTATGAAATATCTGTGCCAAATGCTTCCAGCGGCAAAAATTCAGCCTTTTCTTCCGTACCTGCATTTCCATATACCTCAAGCCGTGTAACCTCACGGTCGTACTCCGGCATCTCCTGACCAAGGAAGCGATAAAATGCCTGAAATACAAGGTCCGGTTTCAGATTAGCCACACTTCCTGTTGCAAGTTTCAGAAATACACCCTGTCTTCCTTCGGAACATTCAAGATACTCCGAATCCTCTGCCACATTCCATTCATATATCATTGGCCGAATATCGACAAGTGCAGTGCTTTTCTTCGTTTCTTTTTCAATTACAATCGTATCCTGTCGCATAAACTCTGCAAATTTTTCTTTCAAATCAAAATCCGGCTCTCTGCCTTCTTTGTATGCAGTAAAATAATCTGCTGCAGCAACACTGGACATGGCATTTCCGGTACCATCCGGCAGCAGTCTGTAGCTTTTTACATAGATTCCTTCTACCGATGCGTCATTCAGTCTTTTTACTGACTCTTCGGAAGAAAATGTTGTATTCGCTTCAATATCAACATATTCTCCCTGACCTGCCACACCCACACCGAGCGGTGCGGCAAAAGACATTTTCTGATGCGGATTAAATCCTTCCGAATAAGTAATATCAATCCCGGCCCTGCGCATTAATTTCTGGAAATAGCGTAACATATCCAGATGTCCGACATATTTTACAGGACCTATTTTTGCAAATTTAATTCTGATTTTCAAAACAGATACCTCCTCCAAAACAGGTTGCACCACATCCCTGGCATTGTACCTTACAATTCGGTGATACCTTTTCTTCCTGTGATTTATGCCATTCCCGCAGCAAATAACTCTTTGTCACTCCGGTATTAATAAAATCCCATGGGAATATTTCATCATCCCGCCGTACTCTTGTCGTGTAAAAATCCATATCCACCTGTGCATCCACAATCGCTTTCTCCCATAACTCATTATGGAACGAATCGCCCCAGGAATCAAACAGGCAGCCGTTCTTATAAGCCAGATATACAACTTTTGATACTTTTCTGTCACCGCGTGCCAGAAGTCCCTCTATCACAGACACATCCGCCTCATGCCAGTTGTATTTCAGGCTCTTTTTATTCAGCATTTCTTTCATTCTGCTGTTTACCACACGGGCGCGTGATAAAAATTCTTCTTTGGTACACATCGGTGCCCACTGGAACGGGGTAAACGGTTTAGGAATAAAGAAGGAAGTACTTGCCGTAACCGATACTTTTCCATTTCTTTCCTGTTTTGGAATCTCATAGTATTTCTCGGCAATCTTCTCTGAAAGTTCCGCAATCCCCCGCATATCTTCTTCCGTTTCCGTCGGAAGTCCGAGCATGAAATAGAGTTTCACCTTATTCCATCCACCCTTAAAGGCAAGATCGCATCCGTTTAAAATATTCTCCTCGGTCAGACCTTTGTTAATCACATCACGAAGCCGCTGGGAACCAGCTTCCGGCGCAAAAGTCAGACTGCTCTTTCTGACATCCTGGACTTTGCTCATGACATCAAGGGAAAACTGATCCACTCTCAGGGATGGAAGAGAAACATTCACTCCTTTTCCATGATATGTTTCGATCAGGAATTCAAGTAATTCATCTAATTTGGAATAATCACTTGAACTCAGTGAACTCAATGAGATCTCTTCGTGTCCGGTATTTTTCAGCATGGCAACGGCCATCTCTTTCAGAAAATCAACATCCCTTTCACGGACCGGTTTATAAATCTGTCCTGCCTGACAGAAACGGCAGCCGCGGATACAGCCGCGCTGAATTTCCAAAACGACACGATCCTGTGTCGCACGGATAAACGGAACCACCGGTTTCTCCGGATACGGCGCATTGTCGAGATCCATCACGATTTCCTTTGTAATCTTTGCCGGAACACCCTCCTTGGTCGGGACAAAAGATGCGATCGTCCCGTCCTCTTTATAGGATACTTCATACAGGGACGGCACGTACATGCCGGGCACTTCCCTCGCCGCGCGCAGAAGAAATTCCTGACGGCTGCCGCCTTTTTCTTTTACTTCTTTATAGACGTCCAGCAGCTTCCGGTACGCAGTTTCTCCCTCTCCGATGTAGAAGAGATCAAAAAATTCCGCGATCGGTTCCGGATTGTAGCTGCAGGGTCCGCCGCCAATCACGATCGGATCTTCTTCGGTACGGTCTTTTGCAAGCAGCGGAATCCCGGACAGATCCAGCACCTGCAGGACGTTTGTATAACACATTTCGTACTGCAGCGTGATGCCTAAAAAGTCAAAATTTTTCACCGGCTCCTGAGATTCCAGGGCAAACAGCGGGATTTTTTTCTCACGCATGATTTTATCCAGATCCAGCCACGGCGAATAAACCCGCTCACACCACACGTCGTCATAACGGTTGAACATATCGTAGAGAATCTGGATGCCGAGGTGAGACATGCCGATCTCGTAGACGTCCGGAAAACACATGGCAAACCGGACCATTCCCGGTGTAAGTGTTTTCATGACGGAATTGACCTCCCCACCGACATAACGTGCAGGAGAAGAAACACTCATCAGGATGTCATCCCCGAGAGCAAGCTTTCGCTCTCTGCCATTTGAAAGTTCTTCTGCACCGATACAGCGCTGTGCCAGCTGCCGTGCCGAAAGCCCTTCAATATTTGATGTTAATCTTTTCATTTTTCCCTGTTTCCTTACCATTTTTTATCTGCTGCCGGTGTGGCTTTAAAATATTCGGTACGGGTTGCTTCCCGCAGCCAGAACACAGAGCCCCGATAGCGCAGATTTTTCCCATTTTGAAAATGGACATTATGGTATGATTATAGGGTATTTCCGGCTTCGTTGCAAGGCTAATGCAGTGCCTCCACCGTAGAATTTCCCATTACAGAAGTTTCTAGCTGCCTGCTTATCACGGCAACTGCACTCTGCCCCTTCCAGTCAATCTGATTTTTATCCAGATAGATAACGCCCGCAAACAGTATCAGGCTGACTGCCAGCCGCAGCCCAAACATAGGCCCCTTATGCCCCTGCTCCCGGATTCTGTCATATTCTGCCAGTTCCAAACCATCGTCTCCATACAGCATTTCACTGTTTTTACCCGTTCCGTACAAAATGTCTTCCCGATTTTTTACCTTCATCCGGTTTAAATTCTGTTCCTGCCGAAGGTATCTGGTCAGCTCCAGCTTTCTTTCCGCATCTTCCATCTTGTCCATCCTTTCCATTTTGTAGTTTACATAATATTTTTATGTAAACTACTATAGCGTAGTTTCCTATTCATCTGTATGATGGCGTATCTGAAAAAATAATCTGCAAAACCGGAAAATACATGTACTGGAAGTATTCTATTGTCCTAAAACAAAAACGAGCGCCGAACCCTTTTGCTTTCAAAGGATTTGACGCCCGGTCTTTTCTCTTTTTATCTAAATTTAATGCGCAGACGCACCTGCCGCGCTACGCTGCTTTCCTATACATTTTTATCGGTTTGCCAGCTCTGTCGTGACCTCTTCCCAGGTCACGCCTTTTTCTGCCATCAGCACCATCATATGGTACAGGAAATCAGCGATTTCATATTTGATTTCGTTCGGATTGGGGTTTTTGGCTGCGATGACGATTTCTGTCGCCTCTTCTCCGACTTTCTTTAAGATCTTGTCAATGCCTTTATCAAACAGGTAGTTAGTATAGGAGCCTTCCTTGGGATGCTCTTTACGGTCCTCGATCACCGAAAATACCTCTTCAAAGACCTTCATCGGATTGTGCGCTTCCTGCTTGCTGCTGCGGTTCTGGATTTCGTTAAAGAAACAGCTGTAGGAACCGGTGTGGCATGCCGCGCCGACCTGTGTTACTTTTGCAAGGATTGTATCCAGATCGCAGTCCGCGGTCAGAGAATGCACATACTGATAGTGTCCGCTGGTTTCTCCCTTTAACCAGAGCTCGCTGCGGCTTCTGCTGTAATAAGTCATGCGTCCGGTGCGCAGCGTCTGATTGTAGGCTTCTTCGTTCATATAGGCAACCATCAGCACGGCATCGGTTTTCACATCCTGTACAACCACCGGAACCAAACCGTCTGGTCCCTTTTTCAGATCGGAAAAGGCATAGGCCGCCCCTCTGTCCTCTACCGGAATTTTATTTTCCCGGCAAAGGGCTTTGATCGCGGAAATCTCTGTTATGTTTTCATTGACCAACTTACCGGAAATACCGCTGATATTGGCATAGGAAAGCACTTCGATGAGCTTTTCCAAGGAAACCTCCGGCAAAAAGGTTACCACCGGAACCGGAGACATCAGCGCAGCCTCCGCCGTTGCACCGGGACAGAACAAAAATACGTTGGAGGTATATTCCTTTAGCAGCTCCTTTTCCTGTTCCAGAAGCAAAATATCTGCAACGCCTGCTGCGATTTTTTCTTTGCCAAATTTCAGAGAGACTTCTTTTGTCAGCTCCAGCTGCACCGGATCGGCATAATCCAGCATCACCTGCTGGCAGCCTGCATATAACAGTTTTTTCACATCCTCCATTCGGAAAATATGTCCGCTTCCAATTACCGGAACCGCTGTATTCTGACAGATTTCCCGCAGAACGTCCAGATCCTTTTCATGCTCTGCATCGTTCTCCGAAAGCAGACCGACATAAATTGCATCGCATTCGTTTTCGCTGTAGCTCTCCGCCAGCGCGACCGGCGTTTCCTCGATTCTGCATGTGCCCTCTCTGTCCTGATACGCGACCTCATTTTTGAGGTACATGCATGCCATAAATTTTTTTGTATTCATTCTGATCCTCATTTCCAGACAGCTGTTCTGCATCCGGTCTGGTTCAGCCAGACGACTGCCCGATATGTATTCTGTATGTTACAGGCTTCCCTTTGTGGAAAGCACGCCGTCTAACCTCGGTTCGTTGGATACTGCCATATCAAGTGCCTTGGAAAACGCCTTAAACATCGCCTCTGCAACATGATGTCCGTTGATGCCGTCCAATACCTTGATATGCAGGTTCATACCTGCACTGTAGGAAACGGCATAGAAAAACTCCCGGATCAGCTGAGTATCCAGCCCGCCGATCATCGGAACATTAAATTCGTAATCAAAATTGAAATAGGGACGTCCACACAGATCCACTGCGCACGCAACCAGCGCGTCATCCATCGGCAGCAGAAAATATCCGTAACGTTTGATTCCTTTTTTGTCTCCGACTGCCTCAGCGATCGCCTGCCCGAGTACGATTCCCGTATCCTCTACGGTATGATGTCCGTCCACAAACAGATCTCCGTCCACTTTTACAGACAAATCAAAAAATCCGTGCCGTGCAAAGCCGTCCAGCATATGGTCGAAAAATCCGATGCCGGTATCAATATCCGCGCTGCCGGTGCCGTCTAAGGAAAGTGTCAGTGCAATTCTGGTTTCTTTTGTATCGCGTTTTATACTCGCCGTTCTTTCCATCATCAGTCCTCCTTCTCAAAACGGACACGGATGGAATTGGCATGGGCCGTCAGTCCCTCATTTTCTGCAAAGCACTCAATATCCTGATGGATCTTTTCCAGCGCCGCTCTGGAATATGAAATGATGCTCGTCTTTTTCAAAAAATCATCTACATTTAACGGGGAGAAAAATCGTGCCGTACCATTTGTCGGAAGCACATGGTTTGGACCTGCAAAATAGTCCCCCAAAGGCTCGGAGGAATACTCCCCAAGGAAGATCGCTCCGGCATTACGGATTTTTGTCATCATGGCAAAGGGATCCTTCGTCAGGATTTCCAGATGCTCCGAAGCAATCTCATTGGCAGTGTCCGCTGCCTCATCCAGAGAATCTACCAGCAGAATATAGCCATAATTGTTGAGGGATTTTTCGATGATCTCGCGTCTTGACAGGTTTGCAACGAACCTGTCCACTTCAACAGAAACCTGATCCGCTAAAGTCTTACTGGTGGTGATCAAAATGGCACTGGCCAGCTCGTCATGCTCTGCCTGGGACAACAGGTCTGCCGCCACATAACGGGGATTTGCCGTTTCATCTGCGATCACCAGAATTTCACTGGGTCCTGCGATGGAATCGATGCTCACATAGCCGAAGCATGCTTTCTTTGCCAGGGCGACAAAAATATTTCCGGGGCCGGTGATTTTATCTACCTTCGGGATGCTCTGTGTGCCAAACGCCATGGCTGCGATGGCCTGTGCGCCGCCGACCTTATAGATCTCATCCACACCGGCGATATGTGCAGCAACCAATGTACCAGGATTGACCTTTCCGTCTGCTCCGGGAGGGGTTGTCATGATGATACGCTCCACGCCCGCAACCTTTGCCGGAAGCACGTTCATCAGTACGCTGGAGGGATACGCAGCCTTTCCACCGGGCACATAAACGCCGGCAATCGCGATGGGCAGAATCTTCATGCCGAGGATCGTCCCGTCCGGTTTTGGGTCAAACCAGCTGTTTCTCAGCTGTTTTTCGTGGAATGCACGGATATTTGCCGCACTTTTTTTCATAACCTCCACAAAGTCTGCATCCACCTTCTGATATGCCTCGTCGATTTCTTCCCGGGTTACGCGGATGTGGGCTGCATCCATTTTGCAGTGGTCAAACTTCTCTGTATAGGAAAAGAGCGCCTCGTCGCCGCCTTTTTTCACCGTTTCAATAATTTCCGCCACAGCACTTTCGTACTGTCCGTAGTGGTTCGGGCTTCTCTGAAGCAGATCCTCCAAAAGTCCTTTCTTGCTTTCTGCCGTCAATTTGACAATTCTCATCGGTTTTCCTCATTTCCGCCGCCTTGGCTTATGCTTCCTCCAGCTGTTTACGCAGCCTTAAAATAATCTCCCGGATCCGTTCCGATTCCATTTGCATGCTTACCTGATTGACGATTACGCGCGCAGACAGCTCACAGATTTCCTCCAGCACGCCCAATCCGTTTTCCCGCAGGGTCGAACCGGTTTCCACGATATCGACAATGACATCGGACAATCCCACAATGGGACCCAATTCAACAGAACCGTTTAATTTGATGATGTCAACCGTCTGATGCTTTTTATTGTAAAAATAGTCCTTTGCGATCACCGGATATTTGCTTGCTACACGGATTCTCTCATGATGCTGCAAAAGCTCCCGCGCCGATTCCGGACCGCAAACGCACATCCGGCATTTGCCAAAGCCAAGATCCAGCACTTCATAAACCCGTCTTCCCTCTTCCAGCAAAATATCCTTACCGGTCACACCGATATCTGCAGCTCCGTATTCCACATAGGTTGGCACATCCGGTCCCTTTGCCAGGAAAAATTTCAGTTTTAATTCTTCATTGACAAAAACAAGCTTTCTGCTGTTTTTATCCTTCATCTCTTCACAGGTAATTCCAACCTGCTCCAAAAGAGACAGCGTTTTGTCTGCCAGACGCCCTTTTGTCAGGGCGAAGGTCAGGTATCTATCTTCTGCCATTTTCATGTCCCCTATTTGATGTTCTAACATCGTGCACTCTATGATTTCAACTGCTCGCAGCTTCCGTCTGCATGAATGAGCATCGCCTCTCTGCGCAGTCTTCCTCTCAAATCTGCCCGCCTGCAGTCCTGGTCACAGGCAACCGGGATCAGTTCTGCAGAAACACCTGAAAGCCGCAACTGATTTGCCTTTTTCAGTGCTGCATCATAGCTGTCCGGTGTATAAAACAAAAGGCAGCCATCCAAACCGGTATGCGGCTTTTTATTTTGTCTCGAAAGGGCTTCCAGAACATCATCCACAACGACGACAAATCCGATCGCAGGTGCATTTTTTCCAAAATAGGAAAGCAGCTTATCATAGCGTCCACCTGTCACGATGGCATCTCCGACACCATAGGTATATCCCTTAAAGATCACACCGGTATAATAATTGTACTGATTTAACAGCCCGAGATCAAAGGAGACATATTTTTCTGTTCCGTACTTTTTGAGCACCTCATAAAGTGCCTCCAGGCGTTCAATCGCCTGCAGGGAACGTTCATTATCCACCTGCATTTTCGCACTTTCCAGATCCTGCGTCCCTTTGACAAGATCCGCAAGCCCCAAAAGCACCTGTGCATAATCCTTGCGCACTTTCTGCTCCTCTAAAAGCTCCTGGGCACCGAAATAGTTCTTGGCGGAAATAAAGTCACGCAGCTTTAATTCCACTTCTTCGTTTAGGCCTGCCTGTGCGCAGATCCCCTTAAAATATTCCACCTCGCCGACTGTGATCTGCAGATCGGTCAGACCGCAGTTTTTCAATGCTTCGACGACAAGGCTGATCATCTCGGCATCTGCCTCCACAGATGGCTCCAGCATCAGCTCCGCGCCCATCTGGGTCACTTCTTTTAATTTGCCCTGCAGGTTCGACGTATTCGTAAACGTGCTTCCGCTGTAGGTAAAACGAAGCGGTGCGGTCTCATCCATGAAATATTTTGCGGCGCATCTGGCACAGGACGGTGTAAAGTCCGGACGAAGCGCCAGGGTATTGCCTTCCTTATCGAAAAATTTATACAGCTGGGAAGAAGGCGTCGTGCCGATCTCCTTACTGTAAACATCAAAAAATTCAAACGTCGGGGTCTGAATATCCTGATACCCGTACAAATGGATCGTATCATGCAGCTTTTTCTCCACAAAAAGCTTACGCGCATATTCTTCTCCGTAAACATCCCTTACACCCTCCGGTGTATGAAGCAAGGATTTATTCATCGTTGGATCTCCTTTGCACTTTATCATGCTACCGTATTAGCATATGAAATCCTGTATAGAATATCAGATTTTTAAAATGCTGTCAACTCAAGTTCTTTGCCGTCCAGCACACATTTTATCAGCTCGTCGCTGTCATATTCCAGTTTCAGGGAAAAAAACGGACGGTTTTCCTGCAAAAGCTGAAAAAATACGCGGTCACCTTCCCACAGATTTAAGCTTTCCAGCTCTTTTATCAAAACCCATTCCAAATCACCCTCCGGGCAGTTATAATCCAGGGTCCCCTCCCAGCCATCTGCTGTATACAGGCACATGTACTGCGTTTCCACATCCTTTAACGCAAACGTTACGATTCCCCGAAACCGATAGGAGGTCAGTGTCAGACCGGTTTCTTCCTTTACTTCCCGAAGCAGGCAGTCCTCCGGACTTTCATAGGCGAGTGCATGTCCACCGACACCGATCCATTTGTCCTGATTGACGTCATTCTTTTTTTTGACACGATGCAGCATCAGATAGCTGTCGTCTTTTTCCAGATAACACAGCGTCGTCATTGTCCCGATCAGGGAATTTCTTTCTTCTCTGTTCATATCATTCCTCCTAGCTCTCCGGCCGATCCTCCAAGTCCTTTTGTAAAAGATCAAGATACGGAACAAAAACACCGTTTTTTTTCGGCAGGAAATACTCCGGGTTTAACTCGTCCAACCGGAAGCTTTTGCGCCCGCCCTCCTGCGCCCGATCCCAGAAATAGCGCAAATGTGCGTAGGGGAGATAATAAAACTGTTCCCTGTGCGAATAGTAGATCAGAAAAAAAGCAATGCCCTTCTGTTTTTCAAACCGATCCATAAAGGCTACCTGATGCCTGTGAATGTTTTGCAGGGCAAAGGTATCCTGAGCACATTCCTTTGCATCGAAGCAGACCGGAATGCCCTGTACAACTCCGATATAGTCTACCGTACTTTTCTGGTCAAAATATGCCAGCGTGATGTGCCTGTGCTCCTTGTCGATTTTGATCGGCGTAATCGGGGTCGGGATCTTCTGGATCAATGCCAGATTACTTTCCAGATATTTTTCATTCGTGCGGTTGATCAAATCCTCCAGTGTTGATCCCCGCAGTCCTCTTGAGTTCCAGGTTGCCATGTGATTGTTCCATCTTTCGTTATAGTATAAAAAGCCTGCGATACGGCTGCGTACAGTCTACGGCCGGCTTTTTGTCCTGCGGTTTAGAGCTGTATTCCTGCCGCCAAAAGCAGCTTCTGAAAATCCTCCGGCAGCGGACAAGTGATGCCGCCTGTCGGTAAAATGCCAGAGGCAGCGTCCTTCGGGCGGATCTGCCATGCATGCAGTAGTTGCCTGCCGATTCCGTAGGTTTGCTTCAGAGTTCGATTGACTGCTTCGTTTCCGTATTTCGGGTCGCCCAGCAAAGGATGCCCTGCCCATGCAAAATGTGCGCGGATCTGGTGCGTCTTGCCGGTAAACAACTCTGCCTGGGCATAAGTAACCGTCCCGATGTCGGGAAGCTCCAGGCAGGCGAGGGGTTCGATCCCTGTTTTGATTTCGTCCGCGCCCTCCGCAGGCTTTGTTAAAATTTTAACCTGATTTTTTTTCGTATCCTTCAAAAGATAACCGTTCAAAATCTGTTTTTCCTTTACTTCCCCGAGCAAAAAGAGCCGATAATACTTATGAATCTGCCGGTTCCGGATCAGCCCTGTGAGTTTCTGCGTTCCCAAAAGGCTTTTGCCGCATAACAGCAGTCCGCTCGTGTTTCGATCCAGACGGTTGCACACCGACGGATGGAAGGTCGCCAACGCTTCGGCGGTCAATTTTTTTTGAGACAACAAATATCCGATCAACCATTCGTTTGCAGAAAAATCCGTCACAGACGCCTTCTGGGAAAGCACGCCAGCCGGTTTATCCAACGCCAGAATATCTTCGTCCTCATATAAAATGCGAATATTTTTCAGTTTCTCAAATGCCAGAAGATATTCTTTTGTTTCCGCCCCTGCCGCCTTTTTTTGCGCGCTGTAGTCTGCAGGAGGTGCCCCGAACTTTTCCAGCGTTTCCTCTGCCAGAAACAGCTTTACCTCATCACCGATTAAAAGAATTTCCTTTCCGGTACATTTTTTCCCGTTCAGAACAATATTTTTTTTGCGCATCATCTTGTAAAAAAAGCTGACTCCGGCTTCCTTCATATATTTATTTAAAAATTTGTCCAGCCGTTGTCCGGCTTCATTTTGCCCGATCGTTACTGCACGCATCTGCTTTTCTCCTTATAGACTGATCGCAAATAAAAGTGCTTTGATCCGCGCTGTCCGCTCCGTTTCTTCTTCCGTGTTATCGCCCGCAGCGGATGCCTTTTCCAGCTCGTCCAGCCGATTTAAATACTTCGGCAGCTCTTTAAAAATCCGGATATGTACCTCCGAAAGCTGATTCCGCATAAACATACCCTCCAGATGCTTCTCACAGCCCTTTATGTCTGCGAATGGATCCGCCATATAGCCGATCAGCTCCACTCCGGATAATGCCATATGCTGTACCTGATAAGTACGTTCGTAGCTGGTAAATTCCAGATCGGTAAGGCTTTCCGCTGTCCTGATTTTTGCAGAGATTTTGCGGTAATCCGATTCGGAAATTTCATGACAGCGAAGCAGGGCGATCAGGTTTGCCGCGCTCCGGCACGCCGGAAGACAGCCAAGCACCGCAACGATCGTCAAAAGGTTCTGGTTGGAACCGGTCGACCAGATGCCCATTGCGTATACTGCAAAAGAAATGGCAAACAGCACAAGCGTTTTGCAGATGGACATTTTTTTGTTCCAGGCAAGGTATCCCTTCTGCCCTTTATTCTGATTCTTTTTCTTCTTCAATGACTTCGGTTCCTTTCTCTCTCATTTTCTGTACCAGACAGATGACCGGATCCTGCGGCAACAGCCGTGTCATCGCCCAGAACGCCTGAATCGGCAGACTGCAGACGGACATCGGACGGTTTTTGCTGCTGGCGCGCAGCGCATCCTTGACCACTCGATCTGCCTCTACCATCGTATACTGTTTCATCGCAAGCGTGGATGCATAGTGCTCCGCCACTTCGAAAAATTCTGTTTTAACCGGTCCAGGGCAAACCGCCGTCACATAAATCTGACGTTCCTTCAGCTCTGCCCGAAGCGCCTTGGAAAAGCTCAAAACGAACGATTTTGTCGCCGCGTAGACGGAAAATCCAGGCTGGGGCAAAAATGCCGCACTGCTCGCCAGCTGAATGATCCGGCTCTTGGCCCGCATATAGGGCAGACATCCATAGGTTACTTCCAGAAGCGCCCGACAGTTTAAATCTACTTCGCCGGTCTGTTCTTTGATCGGAACCGCCGTAAAATCTCCCATCATGCCGTATCCGGCGCAGTTGATGAGCATGCGCACAACCGGCTTTTCTTCCGCAAGGCTCTCTGTCAGCACTGTCATATCCGCTTCGTTTGTCAAATCAAGCGGCAAAATCTTTACGGTATGCTGCATGCCGGAAGCAATTTCCTTTAACCGGCTTCCGCGTCTTGCGATCAGCCAGAACTCGTCCACGGAATGCAGTCCCCGATCCAGCTGCATGGCAAATTCCCGTCCCATTCCGCTGGAAGCACCTGTAATCACCACAATATTCATAGTTTCCCTCATTTCTGCGCACGTTTTTTTGCGCATGTCGAATTTGTCTCTTTTCCGTCTGTTTACACGCCCAGCTGCGCTTTTTCTTCTTCCGTCAGCGCGCGCCAGCTTCCTTTTGAAAGCGTCTCATCCAGGACGAGGGCACCCATCGACAGACGTTTTAAATACACGACTTCGTTGCCAACTGCCTGCAGCATCCGCTTGACCTGATGGAACCGTCCTTCTGTGATCGTCAGAAGCAGTCCACAGTCGGTATCCGAAAGCAGTTTTGTCTTTGCAGGCGCAGTCGGCGTTTCGTCCCCGATCTCAACGCCTGCTTCCAGCTTTTCGCACATCTGGCTCGTCACCGGCTTCTTCGTATGCACGAGATAGGTCTTTGGCACATGCTTTACAGGGGAAAGCAGCCTATGCGCAAGCGCCCCGTCGTTTGTAATCAGCAACAGCCCCTCGGTGTCCTTGTCCAGCCGTCCAACCGGGGAAAGATCTTTTCCCGGAGCGTCCACAAGCAGGTCAAGCACCGTCTGATCGTGATGATCCCGCACCGCGGTCACAACGCCTGCCGGCTTATGCAGCATATAATAAAAATATTTCTGATAGGAAAAGCTGTGTCCATCCAGCGTAACCGTATCCTTTGTTTCGTCCACCTTCTGTTCCGGTGATTTTGCGGTTTCCCCGTTTACGGTTACCCGTCCTTTTTTGATAAATGCCTTCACCTCACTTCGGGTTCCGGCTTCCATTTCACATAAATATTTGTCCAGTCTGATCAAAATGTTCCTCCCGGTCTATTTTTTCTGTTGTCCACATACTGTTAAGTATACTATACTCTGAAAGTCTTTGGTAGAATCAATGCGCAGAAAGCTGTTTCTCTTTTTCTTTTTCGGAACCCTTTCTATCCTGTGTCTGTTTCTGCTGCGCTTTCCTGCGCAGGCCGGAGCGCTCGCCGCCAACGGTCTGACACTCTGGTTCTCCAAAATGATTCCTGCTCTGTTTCCGTTCATGATTCTGTCCGGTCTCTTTCTTTCCACCGGCTTTTCCAACCTGCTCGCACGCCTGGCAGCGCCCGTTTTGCAGCCCGTTTTCCAGACAACTGACGCTTGCCTGTTCTGCATCCTGACCGGATTTTTCTGCGGATTTCCGATGGGTGCGCGAGTCTGTGCACAAAGCCTTCAGCAAAAGAAAATTTCCCTCCGGGAAGCTTCCTGGCTGCTTGCCTTTATAAACAATATCGGACCGGTCTATTTTTCCGGCTATGTCCTGACGCTGTTTCCGGTGCGTACTCCGCTGACGGTCTGGCTTGGTATGTATCTGCTTCCGTTTCTGTACGGAATGGTGCTGCGGTACACGCTCTACCGCGATCTGCCGACGCAAAGTGTCAGTCGCATCTTTGTCCCGGCTTCTGTCCGCAGCCAGGCAAACACTCCAGCTAGCCCTACAGGTACGCCCCTTTCATCCGCCCGCCTGCTGTCCGCCCTGCATGAATCGATTCTGTCCGCGATGAACGGCATCGCCCAACTTGGCGGATATATGGTCTTTTTCAACCTCTTAAATCTGTTCCCGACAGTCTTTTTGGCAGCTTATCCGGCATTTATGCGCACGCTGTCCCCACTGCTCGAGATCACCAACGGGCTGTCTATGCTTCTGCCATCGGAGCAGCTCTGGGCGTATATCGTGCTGCCGTTTGGCGGGCTGTGCTGCATCGCGCAGACTGCAAGCTGCATTCACAAAACCGGGCTGTCGCTGAAACCGTACATCTTTCATAAACTGATCCTGACGTTATTGACAGCAGTGTGGTATCTGGTGCTTCCGGTGTAGACGGTGCACGTGACAGGTGTGTCACAGACTGCTCCGATGAATGCGGCACGCCAGCCGATACAGCACAGGACTCACGGCTCTGCGTGCCGTGTAAAAAAAGAATGTGGCAAGGCACATTCTCGCGCCGAGGCGCGGTTGCTTTAGCAACCATCTACCC